>Ga0099364_10000259_pt1 | contig 87983 bp, 87 predicted proteins | sample TergutTh196P3_FD_73070 | JGI IMG/M metagenome (GOLD analysis project Ga0099364, IMG submission 73070) | Microcerotermes parvus P3 segment gut microbial communities from Pointe-Noire, Republic of the Congo - Th196 P3 | ecosystem: Host-associated > Arthropoda: Insects > Digestive system > Gut ...
GGGTGCGGTTGTTGGGGGGGGTCGGGGGCCGGGCCGCCGTGGAGCAGTCCGCCTCGCGGCGGGCCGCCCAGCTGCGCGAGCGGCTGGCCGCCGCGGTCGCGGACGCCCCGCAGGTGGTCGACCGGGCGGCGCTCGTCGCCCGGGTGCTGGCTGCTGACGGGTATGCGGCGACCGCGCGTCCGGTGCCGGGGCTGGCTGCGGTCCAGCTGTGCCTGGGCCACTGCCCGGTCCAGGAGGTGGCCGAGCAGTTCCCGCAGCTGTGCGAGGCCGAGACCCTGGCCCTGGCCCAGGTGCTCGGCGTGCACGTGCAGCGGTTGTCCACCCTGGCCGGGGGCGGCCACGTGTGCACGACCAACGTCCCGACCCGTCAGGCCGCAGAGTCCGGCCCGGCCGCCAGCTCTCCTGCCGTCGGTCCCTCTGGGTCCGGCCAGGCCAGCTCCACCAGTTCCGTCCCCCGCTCGGAAGGACCTCGCGCATGAGCGCACCTACCCAGCCGATGTCCCAGGACGAGGCCATCGCCTCGATCGGCAGCTACAGCTACGGCTGGCACGACCCGGACGTGGCCGGGGCCAGCGCCCGGCGCGGGCTGTCCGAAGAGGTGGTCCGGGACATCTCCCGGCTCAAGGACGAGCCGGAGTGGATGCTCCAGACCCGGCTCAAGGCGCTGCGGCTGTTCGACCGCAAGCCCATGCCCCGCTGGGGCGCGGACCTGTCCGGGATCGACTTCGACACCATCAAGTACTTCGTGCGCAGCACCGAACGGCAGGCCACCAGCTGGGACGACCTGCCCGACGACATCAAGCGCACCTACGACCGTCTGGGCATCCCCGAGGCGGAGAAGCAGCGGCTGGTCGCCGGCGTCGCGGCGCAGTACGAGTCCGAGGTGGTCTACCACCAGATCCAGGACTCGCTGGCCGAGCAGGGCGTGGTGTTCCTCGATACCGATACCGGCCTGAAGGAGTACCCGGAGATCTTCGAGCGGTACTTCGGGTCCGTCGTACCGCCCGGCGACAACAAGTTCGCCTCGCTGAACACCGCGGTATGGTCCGGCGGGTCGTTCGTCTACGTGCCGCCGGGGGTGCACGTCGACATCCCGCTGCAGGCCTACTTCCGGATCAACACCGAGAACATGGGCCAGTTCGAACGGACCCTGATCATCGCCGACGAGGGCTCCTACGTGCACTACGTGGAAGGCTGCACCGCGCCGATCTACAAGACCGACTCGTTGCACTCGGCCGTGGTGGAGATCATCGTCAAGGAGGGCGCCCGGGTCCGGTACACCACCATCCAGAACTGGTCGACCAACGTCTACAACCTGGTGACCAAGCGGTCCACCGTCGCCGCGGGCGGCACCATGGAGTGGGTGGACGGCAATATCGGGTCCAAGGCCACCATGAAGTACCCGGCGGTCTACCTCATGGGTGAGCACGCCAGCGGCGAGACCCTGTCCATCGCCTTCGCCGGGGCCGGGCAGCACCAGGACACCGGGTCGAAGATGGTGCACGCCGCGCCGCGTACCTCTTCCCATATCGTGTCCAAGTCGGTGGCCCGCGGTGGTGGGCGCGCCTCCTACCGGGGGCTGGTGCAGATCCGCGAAGGCGCGGCCGGGTCGAAGTCCAACGTGCTGTGCGACGCGCTGCTGGTCGACCAGATCTCCCGGTCCGACACCTACCCGTACGTCGACGTCCGTGAGGACGACGTCACCATGGGCCACGAGGCGACGGTCTCCCGGGTCAGCGAGGACCAGCTGTTCTACCTGATGTCCCGGGGGATGGGCGAGCAGGAAGCGATGGCGATGATCGTGCGCGGGTTCGTGGAGCCGATCGCCCGCGAGCTGCCCATGGAGTACGCCCTCGAGCTCAACCGGCTCATCGAGCTGCAGATGGAAGGGGCTGTCGGCTGATGACCACCCAGACCCAGGACCCCGCAGCCCCGGACCCTACGGCCCTGCGTGACGTGGTCGCGCTGCCGCTGGACCACCAGCAGGCCACGTTGGACCAGGCGCACCGCCACGGTGTCGTCCCGGAGGCGTCGCGGGCCGAACGGCGCACCTCGTTCGACCCGGCGGACTTCCCCGTACCCACCGGTCGTGAGGAGGAGTGGCGGTTCACCCCGACCGCGCCTCTGGCCCCGCTGTTCGCCGACGGCACCGGTCGGGTCGAGGGGCACGACATCACCGTCGCGGTCGTCGCCCCGCCGGGCGTGGACGTCGAACGGGTCGGCCACGACGACCCGCGGCTGGGCACCGCCGGGGCTCCCGGCGACCGGGCCGCCGCGGTGGCCTGGGCGTCGGCGGACGAGGCCACGGTCGTCACCGTCAAGGCTTCGGCCGCCAGCGCCACGACGGTGACGGTGCGCGGCACCGGCACCGCCCCCAGCGCGGCGCACCTCCTGGTCCGGGCCGCCCCGGGCGCGTCGGGCACCGTCGTCGTGGACCACACCGGCACCGCGACCCTGGCCGAGACGGTCGAGATCGTCGCCGAGCCGGGGTCGCACCTCACCGTCGTGTCGTTGCAGACCTGGGACGAGGCCACCGTCCACGCCGCGAACCACCGGATCGCTCTGGCCGACGACGCGGTCGTCAAGCACGTCGTCGTCACCCTCGGCGGGTCGGTGGTGCGGGTCGCGCCGGACGCGCGGTTCACCGGCCCGGGCGGCGGGCTGACCATGCTCGGCCTGTACTACGCCGATACCGGGCAGCACCTGGAGCACCGGCTGTTCGTGGACCACGCGGTGCCGCAGTGCCGCTCCCGGGTGACCTACAAGGGCGCGCTGCAGGGCGAGGGTGCGCACAGCGTCTGGGTCGGCGACGTGCTGATCCGGGCGGCGGCGGAGGGCACCGACACCTACGAGCAGAACCGTAACCTGCTGCTGACCGACGGTGCCCGGGCCGACTCGGTGCCGAACCTGGAGATCGAGACGGGTCTCATCGAGGGTGCCGGGCACGCCAGCGCCACCGGGCGCTTCGACGACGAGCAACTGTTCTACCTGCGCAGCCGCGGGATCCCGGAGACTGAGGCCCGCCGCCTGGTGGTGCGCGGGTTCTTCGCCGAGCTGCTGGCCGAGATCGGGGTGCCCGAGGTCGAAGCACGGCTGCTGGCGCATATCGAGGCCGAGCTGGCCACCTCGCTGGGTCGGTCCGCCACCGGTCCGGAGCCGACGTCATGACCGCGCAGCTGGCCTGCCGCACTGGTGATCTGGCCGTCGCCCGGGCGCTGCGCTGCGAGCTCGCCGGTCCGGACGGTCCCGTGCCGGTCGCCGTGGTGCGCGACGCCGACGGCGGTTGGCACGCCCTGGCCGACCAGTGCTCGCACGGCGACGTGCCGCTGTCCCAGGGCGAGGTGGACGGCTGCTCGGTGGAGTGCTGGGGGCACGGCTCGGCGTTCGACCTCAGCACCGGCCGACCGCTCGGCCTGCCCGCGACCGAACCGGTCACGGTCTACCCGGTGACCCTCGACGGCGACCAGGTCCTGGTCGATCTCGACCAGCCTCTCGGCTGACCCCTGAACTGACCGGCAAGAACCCAAGGAGCCCTGATGTCCACCCTCGAGATCCGCGACCTGCACGTCAGCGTCGAGACCAAAGAAGGCACCAAGCAGATCCTGCGCGGGGTCGACCTGACGGTCGCCTCCGGCGAGACCCACGCGATCATGGGTCCCAACGGCTCAGGCAAGTCCACCCTGGCCTACTCCCTGGCCGGGCACCCGAAGTACCAGGTCACCGGCGGTTCGGTGACGCTGGACGGCGCCGACGTCCTAGCCATGACCGTGGACGAGCGGGCCCGGGCCGGGCTGTTCCTCGCCATGCAGTACCCGGTCGAGGTGCCCGGGGTGTCGGTGTCGAACTTCCTGCGCACCGCCAAGACCGCGGTGGACGGGCAGGCCCCGCCGCTGCGCACCTGGGTCAAGGACGTCAAGGCCGCGATGGCCCAGCTGCGGATGGACGCGGAGTTCGCCGAGCGCTCGGTCAACGAGGGCTTCTCCGGCGGCGAGAAGAAACGCCACGAGATCTTGCAGATGGAGCTGTTGCGACCGTCGTTCGCGATCCTCGACGAGACCGACTCCGGTCTGGACGTGGACGCGCTGCGGGTGGTCTCCGACGGTATCAACCGGGCCCGGGAGGCCACTGGGGCCGGGTTGCTGCTCATCACCCACTACACCCGCATCCTGCGGTACGTGCGGCCCGACTACGTGCACGTGTTCGTCGCCGGGCGGCTGGCCGAGGAAGGCGGCCCCGAGCTGGCCGACCGGCTCGAAGAAGAGGGCTACGACCGGTTCGAGCAGGTGCCTGCATGACATCGCCCGGCCTGGCCCGTCCGGCTGGTGGTTCTGCTGCGGGGGAGTTCACGACGGCGGAGTTCACGACGGCGGAGCTCACCGCGGTGCGGGCCGACTTCCCGCTGCTGACCCGCACCCTGCGGGACGGCCGTCGACTGGTCTACCTGGACTCCGGGGCCACCGCCCAGAAGCCGCAGGTGGTCATCGACGCCGAGCTGGACTTCTACACCCGCACCAACGCCGCCGTGCACCGCGGCGCCCACCAGCTGGCCGAAGAGGCCACCGACGCCTTCGAACGTGCCCGGCACCAGGTGGCGGCGTTCGTCGGCGCCCACGACGACGAGATCGTCTGGACGCAGAGCTCGACCGCCGCGCTGAACCTCGTGGCCTACGGGATCGGCAACGCCACCGCCGGTCGTGGGGGAGCAGCCGCCCAGCGGTTCGTCCTGGCCCCGGGCGACGAGCTGGTGGTCACCGTGGCCGAGCACCACGCCAACCTGGTGCCCTGGCAAGAGCTGGCGGCCCGCAGCGGTGCGGTGCTGCGCTGGGTGGACCTGGACGACACCGGCCGGCTGCGTCTGGACCAGCTGGACGACGTGGTGACGGACCGCACCCGGGTGGTGGCGTTCACCCACGTCTCCAACGTCACTGGCGCGATCACCCCGGTGGCCCCGTTCGTCGCGGCGGCCCGGCGGGTCGGGGCCCTGACCGTGCTGGACGCCTCCCAGTCGGTGCCCCACCTGCCGGTCGACCTGCACCGGCTCGACGTCGACTTTGCTGCGTTTACCGGGCACAAGATGCTCGGGCCCACCGGTGTGGGTGCCCTGTACGGGCGGCGCGAGCTGCTCCAGGCCCTGCCTCCGGTGACGACCGGCGGCTCCATGGTCGAGGTGGTCACCATGGAGTCCGCCACCTACGCCCCGCCGCCGCAGCGTTTCGAGGCCGGCACCCAGATGGTGGCGCAGGCGGTGGCGCTGGGTGTGGCCGCCGAGTACCTGGCCGAGCTGGGCATGGACCGGGTCGCCGCGCACGACCAGCACCTGGCCGCTCTGCTGCTCGACGCGGTGGTGGACCTGCCCGGGGTGCGGGTGATCGGCCCGACGGATATGTCCGACCGGCTGGCCACCGTCTCGGTGGACGTGGACGGTGTGCACGCCCACGACGTCGGCCAGATGCTCGACGCCGCCGGGGTCGCGGTGCGCGTCGGCCACCACTGCGCCCAACCACTGCACCGCCGTTTCGGCGTGACAGCAACCACCCGGGCCTCGGCCTCGGTCTACACCACCGCTGACGACGTGGCCGCCTTCGCCGAGGCCCTGTCCGGTGTGCGCCGCTTCTTCGGGGTGGCTTGACATGGTCCCGTGCGACACTTTCACGCCAGAACGACACTTCAAAGTGTCGTTCTGGCGTGAAAGTGTCGCACGGAGTTGGTGAGAGATAAGGAATGGTGGATCGGTGAGCGCCGACGCGATGGAACAGCTGTACCAGCAGGTCATCCTCGACCATGCTCGGCACCCGCACGGCCGCGGTCCGCTCGACCCGGAAGCCGAGGGTGCGGCGACGGTCGCCGCCGGCCACGGCGCCTGCTCGGCCCGTTCCCACCAGGTCAACCCGACCTGCGGCGACGAGGTGACCCTGGAGGTGTCCCTGGACCGGACCGGGACCACCCCGCTGGTCACCGACGTGCGCTGGGAAGGCCAGGGCTGCTCGATCTCCCAGGCCTCGGTGTCGGTGCTGCACGACCTGGTCGTCGGCTCGGACCTGCCAGCGGTGGACCACGTCGCCGCGACCTTCCGCGAGCTGCTCGCCACCCGCGGCGCCGGCCTGGACGACGAGGCCGCCGAGGACCTGCTCGGCGACGCCAACGCCTTCACCGGAGTGGGCAAGTTCCCCGCCCGGGTCAAGTGCGCGCTGCTCGGCTGGGTGGCGCTGACCGACGCGCTGGTCCGCACCGGCGTGCGAGGAGAGGACCGATGACGAACCCGACCCCACCCACCGTCGCCGACGTCGAAGAGGCCATGCGTGACGTCATCGACCCCGAGCTGGGTATCAACGTCTTCGACCTGGGCCTGGTCTACGGGGTGTCCTTCGACAACGACACCGCCGTGGTCGACATGACCCTGACCTCGGCGGCCTGCCCCCTGACCGACCTCATCGAGTCCCAGACCGCCGCCGCCCTGGAGGGCCTGGTGAGCAGCTTCCGCATCAACTGGGTCTGGATGCCCCCCTGGACCCAGGACCGCATCACCGAAGACGGCCGCGAACAGATGCGCGCCCTCGGCTTCAACATCTGACATGGTCGGGGGCTCGTCGCCTCGAAGTCGAGAAGGCTGACGGATCTTGCCGTAGGAGCAGGGAACGTTTCGACGAAACACGATTATCGCCACGGTGCCTGGTCGGGTGACGGGATGTTTCGGTTGGACACACATGTTACATGTTGAGCAGGCGAACGCACCAGACGCGCCTGCGGTGTGCCGACCATCACGTTCCCGAATCGAGCCTGGCCCGTGCACGAACGGAGGTAGACTCGTGCCGTGACCACGCCGTGGACGTTACCCGGATACCAGCGCCTGCTGAAGTTGCAGCAGCGTATCTATACTTTCTGGTCAATGCAGGGCGAGGAAGACGGGCTCGATCGCGGTGCGGCTCTGTGGGTGATCGACACCTACCATCTCGGGGTAGTGCCCGAAGGTCTCGGTGTGCACGTCACCTGGTTTGGCGACCCCTGGGAGGAGCCGTGGGACTGGACGCAGCAGGTTCTTTCCGAACCGTCGGTCGCGTCCATCATCACGTCTTTGACGTTCGACGGCCCTGACGAAGGTGCCAACGGTACGCGGGCCTGGGATTTTTCCGAGCTGATCGACACTGACGCGTGCTTTCCCCTGCTGCTCTCGTTGTTCGTCAGGCCGACCGCACCCGACGACCACAACAGCTCCATGATTGCGCGGGATGTTCTCAAAGAGGGCGGCCAGATTGCCCGCCTCGTTGCCACGGCTCCTCGCCTGACTCACCTGACAGTGCCGAACGCCCCCGACGCCAGCTTCTTCGACGTGCCGCTGCAGCGTCTGACTAACCTGCGGGTCGGCGGTGGTTACGACACGCAACGTTTCGTCGCCAACCTCGCTGGCGCGAAGAACCTGCCGTCGCTGAAGCACCTGGACTTCAGCGAGTGCACCGAGCTGCGCTCCACGTGGCAGGCCGACCGTGAACCCGGCTGTGTCACCTCGTTCGAGAGCTATGCCGAACTGGTGAGCAGCCCGGTCGGTAGACGTCTGCGCAGTCTGTGCCTGCGTAACGCCGGCCTGTCGCTGGCCGAGCTCGAGTCTCTCCAGGGCCTCAACCCGGACCTGGCGATCATGGTCGTCCAGGACGGCCACGGGGGCTACGTCAGCCACTTCCGAAAGGACGTGTTTCCCTGGCGGCACCTGGTGCAGACAGACTCGGGGACAGACGAGATGCGATATCACGCGTCCGGCGGTGACGCGAAGAAGAGAACCTGATACCTGTGAACGCTCCGTCAGTCTGCTGCACGATGTTCGGGTGCACGGGAACCGTCGAGGACGGCTACTGCGACGTCTGTGGTTCCCCGGCTGGCGCGACGTCGTCGAGCTCGTCGCGGCTGGCCTCCCAGGCGTTCGGCTCGGCTCGGCCCGGTTCTGGTCGAGCCCGTCGCGCAAGCACATCGTCGTCGCGGCTGCGTGGCCGGCGACTGGGCGCGGGGCTGACGACGGTGCCGCCAACTCCGGTGGGCGACCCAGTACTGGCCGTCATGGCCGACCCAGTAGTGCCTGAGCACAGGCGGGTGTGCTCGACCTGCCAGAACCTGGTCGGGCAGGGGCAGGGCGGCATGCCGGGTCGTACCGACGGGTTCTGCGTGACCTGCGGAGCCCGGTTCGATTTTCGTCCGGCGTTGGCTCCGGGTGACCTGGTGGGTGGGCAGTACCAGGTGGTGGGGTGTTTGGCGCACGGAGGCATGGGCTGGATCTACCTGGCCCGGGACCGCAACGTGTCGGACCGGTGGGTCGTCCTCAAAGGACTGCTGAACTCCGGTGATCCCGACGCGGTGACTGCGGCGATCGCCGAGCGGCGCTTCCTGGCCGAGGTTGAGCACCCAGCGATCGTGGAGATCTACAACTTTGCGACTTTCGCCGACGCCAGCTATATCGTCATGGAGTACGTCGGCGGGAAGTCGCTGAAGCAGATCCTGGCCGAGCGTCAGCAGGCCGCCGGGACGGTCGACCCGCTGCCGGTGGACCAGGCCCTGGCGTACGTGCTGGAGATCTTGCCGGCTATGCAGTACCTGCACGAACGGGGCCTGCTGTACTGCGACTTCAAGCCCGCAAATCTGATCTGCCAGGGGGAGAACGTCAAGCTGATCGACCTGGGCGGGGTGCGCCGGGCGGGCGACGAGGTCTCGGCGGTCTTCGGGACGGTGGGCTACCAGGCGCCTGAGGTACCGGCCGACGGCCCGTCGGTGGCCTCGGAGATCTTTACCATCGGCCGCACTCTGGCAACCTTGGTGCTGGACTTCCGGGGGAACACTACGACTTACGCCACGACGCTGCCGCCCCCGGTCGACCATCCGGTGCTGGCTCGGTACGACTCGTTCTACCGCCTGCTGGCCAAGGCCTGTGCGACCGACCCCGACGACCGTTTCGCCACGGTGGACGAGCTGCGGGTACAGATGCTCGGTGTGCTGCGCGAGGTGGTCGCCACCGACCGGAGACCGGGCACCGCGGCCCGCGGGACCACAACGTCCCTGCTGTTCGGGTCTCTGGTAGTGGATGTGGCCGACCGGCCGTTGCAGGCGGCGGAGCTACCGGTGCTACGCGCCGACGAGCAGGACCCGATGTACGCCTGGCTGACCGGTATCTCCGCCGACGACCCCGGGGAACGGTTCGCGGCCCTGGAGCAGGCGCCGCAGACCACGCCAGAGGTGCTGATCGCCCAGGCCTGTGCGGCCATGGCTGCTGCGCGAGCCAGTGACACGCGTTCTCCAGGCCGACCGTCTTTCTCATCGAACAGCGCCCTCAGCGCTGGGGATACTGTGCGGTACTCGCTGCGCCAGGTGACGGGCGGCTGGGACCTGTCACCGGAACCGGCCTGGCCAGACCGGGCTCGGTGCGCCGCCGAACGGTTGGCAGACCTGGACCCGTGGGACTGGCGCGCGGTGTGGCTGTCGGGCCTGACAGCGCTGGACTCCGGCGACGTGCTGGCGGCGCGGGCGGCGTTCAACGCCGTGTACGGGCAGGTCCCCGGGGAGCTGGCACCCAAGCTGGCGCTGGCGGTGGCCTGCGAGCTGTCCGACGAGCTGGACGTGGCCCAGTCCTTGTACCTGGTGTGTGCCGCCACCGACGCCGCATACACCAGCCCGGCGGCGTTCGGCCTGGCCCGAATCTGTCAGCACCGGGGCGACACTGACGGGGCGCTGGCCGCGCTCGACACGGTCAGTCCCACCCGGGCGTCGTACTCCCAGGCTCAGGCCATGCGAGCCCAGGTCCTAGCCGACCCCGCGCCCACGGCGGTACCAGCACCGGTCGAGACGTCCACGGTGTCTGGGCGCGGGTCTGTCGAAATCCCGCGCCAAGTTCCGGTGAGTCGACCGCTGTACCAGGGGCCGCTGCTCGTTCCAGGTGCCGGGCAGCTGGCCGAGGGCAGTTCGGAAGCCCCCGGCTGGCCCTTCACCCCTAACCAGACGACAACCAGACCGATAGCCGTTTCGACGGTCGCCCGACCAGTGGAACCACACCAGACCGGGGCGCGGTCCACATCCCACGAGATTGCCGCGGCGTGCGGGACCAGGGTGACCAGGCGGTCGATCTGGATGGCCGAGAGGCACGACCAGGACTGGTTGGTGACCGGCGACCTGGTCTTGTTGAGCGGTATCGACTGGCGGGTGATCGACCAGGCAACCGACGAGTCTGGTCGCCGGGTGCTGCTGCTGGCCGACCGGGTGATCGGCACCGGTCCGTACCACAAGACCCAGGTCGCGGTGACCTGGCAAGGGTGCGACCTGCGCCACTGGTTGAACGACGAGTTCTTCAGGTCTCTGGGTGATCCGTTAACTTCTCGGGTCCTGAAGGTGCCGGTGCAGAACGGTCCCAGCCCGACATGGGGGACTCGCGGGGGCAGTGACACCCAGGACCAGGTCTTCCTGCTCAGCACAGAAGAAGCAGCGTCTCTCCTCGCCGGGAAGAGGGAAGTCAGGTGGAACAAGTACAAGGAACGGTGGTTCACGGACAAGAAGCTGGTCGCCAGAGACAAAAAAGGTCTACCTTCGATGTGGTGGCTGCGTTCTCCGGGCTGTCTTCCCGACCTCGCAGCCTGCGTCACTTCCGACGGTGGCATCACCGACAACGGCAACAACGTCTCAACGTCATCCGGTGTGCGCCCCGCTCTCTGGCTGGATCTTGAACTCTGAACGGGCGCGGCTGTCCCGGGATGGGATCGCCGCGCGCGCTGCTCGGCTGGGTGGCGCTGACCGACGCGCTGGTCCGCACCGGCGTGCGAGGAGTCCTGATGACGAACCCGACCCACCCACCGTCGCCGACGTCGGGAGAGTACAGCTGTGGGACCCGATCTCGCCGTAGGAGCGGGGAGCGTCTCGCCGAAGCGCGGTGCTCGCCTGGTCGGGTGACGGGACGTTTCGGTTAGACGCACATTTTTCAGATCGAAACATATGTGTCAGGATCGGGACAGGCAGAGCGCCCCTGGCGGCGGCAGGCGGGTGTTAGTGTCGTGGCGCGAGAACCTCTGCGTCCACCTCGGGACCAGGCTGCTGTTTGCGCAGACGTGCGAGAGGCTGATCTATGGCTCTACCTTTTATCGAGATCATCGAGTCGACGACTCCTGACCCGAACCTGCTGATGTGGAAGCACCCGCACCCGGACGCCGAGATCAAGAACGGTGCCCAGCTGGTCGTGCGCGAGTCCCAGGCGGTGCTGTTCCTCACCGAGGGCACGGTGGCTGACGTGCTCGGCCCGGGCCGGTACGCGCTGTCCACGCAGAACATTCCTGTCGTCAGCAGGCTCAAAGGCTGGAGATACGGTTTCGAGAGCCCGTTCAAGGCCGACGTGTACTTCTTCAACACCAGCCAGTTCGTCAACAACAAGTGGGGCACTCCCGCACCGGTCATCATCCGGGACCCCGAGCTGGGCAGCCTACGGGTACGGGCGTTCGGGAACTTCGACGTGCGGATCGGCGACCCGGTGACGTTCTTCCGCGAGTACGCCACCGCCTACCCGCACCTGACCATCGGCGAGCTGGAACGCAGCCTGCGCGACCATATCGCCCCGGCCTTCGGGGAGGTCCTCGTCCAGCAGAGGGTCCCGCTGATCGACCTGGCCGGGTCGATGAGCGCCCTCTCGGAGACGGTCGGGCCCCTCATCGTCCCGTACATGGCACGTCTGGGCGTCCAGCTGACGTCGTTCGTGGTGACCTCGGTGACGTTGCCCGACGAGGTCAGCGCCCACCTGGACAAGATGACCCAGATGGCCATGGTCACCGACATGGACCGGTTCGCCCAGTTCAGCGCCGCCCAGGCTGTCGGGACCGCCGGGACAGGGATGCAGCAGGCCGCGGTGTCCGGCGCTATGTCCGCCCTGATGGCCCAGCAGATGCAGGCCGCTCCGGCGCCCGCCCCAGCCGTCGGCAACGACGTGGTGGCCCGTCTGGGCACGCTGAAGCAGACCTTCGGGGCGGGTCTGATGGACGAGGCCGAGTACAAGGCCCGACGGGAGGCGATCCTCGATGGGATCTGAGACGAGTGGTTTCCTGGCCCGGATGGCGGCCCAGGCCGCCGCGCAGAAGACCATCTACGACCACATACCGGTTCCCCCTCCCCAGACAGCGACCGTCAGCACCCCCACCTGCCCCGGCTGCGGGGCGGGCCTGGCCAAGATGGACGGGCTGACTCGCTGCGGCTACTGCGGCTACCAGTTCATCGCTCAACAGTTGACCGATGGCACCCACATATCGTCGTCTGACAACTCCGACCATGACCCCGACCCGAGGAGACCGTAGCGCACTGACCGCTTTTCCCCGCTGAGGTTCCAGGCCTCGGAAAGACAGATCCCACCCGACGAAAGGTACCCTCATGGGATTCAGGGACAGGATGAAAGCAGTTGCGCAGAACATGACTGCCACCCAGGAGGCAGCCGCGCAGAACGAGATCGCCAGACAACAGTGGGAGCACGACGCCCAGATCAGGGAGCGAGCCGCAGCCGACCCCTCGTCTCACCCAATGCTCGCGCCCGTCCACGGGGTGACGCTGAGCGACTACGCCCAGATCTGCCTCAAGCAGTTCGAAGGGGTGGACCAGGCGGTCGCAGTGCAGGCAATGGGGTTCGACCAGGTGGTGTGGGACGACGCCCGCGCCACCTGGGAGCGGCGGATGGCAGAAGACACCACCTTCACCGTGGGGACTGAGTACGCCAGGTTGTTCAGCGCTGGTGTGACCGACCCGCGTCTGCTCGCCATAGGCGGCACCATCGTCACCACGAACCAGGCCAGCCTCGACCGCCTGAGAGCCGACCGGGCCTTCACGCTAGAGATCTCTGCAGCACGCTCGGCGGCGGCCAACGCCGGCCTGGACGGCAACAAGTGGATGATGGACACGATCGGGGTCTCCCCGACCGACTTCCAACAGGTTGAGGGCCAGTGGGCCACGTACGTGACGGACCTGGCGACACGGGCCGGTGCAGGAGACCGGGCCGCACAAGCGATCGCGTACAGCCCCGAATTCATCGCGACAGAGAACAGTTACGGCACCAAGTTGGAGGAGTACACTAAAATGTTTACCGACCAGGCTGGCGGGGGCGCAGCGGATGATATCGTTTTCTGACCGGCTTATCTCCTGACCCACCGAGCAGGCGGGAACACGGATTCTCCTGGGAGGAACTCCGGTGTCATCACAACCAACCAAGCCCGCCGATGTCGGCGGTCTGGAACAGCGTTATCTCACGTTCGTGGACAAACTCGTTGCCCGTGGACGCGAGCTGGTCGCCGAGGCCGTCCCTCAACTCCAGCAGATGGTCGCTGCCTCGGACGACATCAACGACTTGGCGCCCCGTCGGGTCGCGGCAGCGGTGACGACCCAGTTTGAGGAACTGAGGGCCAAGGCCACCCAGGTGCTCACGGAGCAGATCCTGAGCCCTGACCTGTCGTTCCAAGGTCTTCTCAGACTCAACACCTGGGTTGGCAGTCGAGATATCTGCACCGCCCGTTGCGAACAGCTCACCCGACTGACTATCCGGTGGCGCGAGCAGGTCGAACGGGCTGCCCAACCAGACTATGTGTCGGAGTACCGTAAAGTTTTAGCCGAGTTCGACGCGACCAAGGACTCGTACCGCTGCCAGCAGTGCGGGAGCCCACTGACCATCGACCGCATCTTCGTAATCGACGTCTACGTGACTTGCCCGCAGTGCCAGACCCAGAGCCACTTCGCCCCTTCCACCGCCGCGAGAGCACTCAACCACGTCGCCATCTTCCTGGCCCGCCAGCTCCACGCAGACTACCTCGACGCCAACGATTCCCTTGCGCAACAGCTCGACCAGTTGGAAGACCGCTGGTACGATATCAAGATGCAGCGCGGGGCCAAGGCCGAGAGGCAACAGTTGCGCGACCAGATGGTGCATATGACTCAACTGTTCGACCGCAACTATCAGGAGTTTCTGGCAGTAGTCTACCGCGACCTCCAGCAGATGTTCCCGGAAAACACGGTGCACTACCAACAGCAATACGCTCTCGAACTCGGCCGCCACCAGGAGGGGACAGCGGAAAGACAGAGAGTCATCAGCCAGATGGCGGGACGCTAGCAGGCGGACGCACCACGCACCAGACGCGCCTGCAGTGCGGTTCGACTTCCGTCCCGTGCCGACCATCACCCCGAATCGAGCCTGACCCGTGCACGAGCGAAGGTGGACTCGTGCCGTGACCACGTCGTGGACGTTGCCGGATACCAGCGTCTGCTGGAGTTGCAGCAGCGTATCTATGTTTTCTGGTCAATGCAGAGCGAGGAAGCCGGGCTCGATCATGGTGCGGTTCTGTGGGTGATCGACACCTACCATCTCGGGGTAGTGTCCGAAGGTCTCGATGCACGTCACCTGGTTTGGCGACCGGGCCCGGCGGGCGGCGGTACCTCGGATATGTCCGACCTGCTGGCCACCGTCTCGGTGGACGTGGACGGTGTGCACGCCCACGACGTCGAGTACCGCGCCTCGCTCGCAGAGCTCGTCTGAGTCGATGCTCTCGTAGACGGACTACAGTTCCCGGTCGTCGGGTGGGGCAAGATGTAGCCCTGGCCTGTCGAAGGAGTGGTGTTGGTCCGGGAAGTCGATCTGGTGGTGCTCGACGGTGCGACCGTGCCCCAGAGCAACGGCTGTGCGGTGCTCGGGTGTACCGGGAACCTGCTGGACGGCTACTGCGACGTGTGCGGTTCACCGGCGGGCGCGGTTCCGGTACCTCGGGGCGGCGCAGCGGTCAGCTCGGTCCGGCTGGCGTGGCGGGCGCTGGGCTCGGAGCGGGTGGGCCCGGCTCGGCCGCGCCGGGCCTTCACCGTGGCAGCGCGGGTGCGGGGGCGACGGCTGGGTGCGGGGCTGACGACCGTACCGCCCACGCTGGTGGACGATCCGACGACGGCGGTGATGGCCGACCCGGTGGTGCCTGAGCAGCGACGGGTGTGCTCGGTGTGCCGGAACCTGGTGGGGCAGGGACGTGACGGGGTGGCGGGCCGGACCGACGGGTTCTGCCCGACCTGCGGGGCCCGGTTCGACTTCCGTCCGGCGCTGGCGCCCGGTGACCTGGTGGGCGGGCAGTACCAGGTGGTCGGGTGCCTGGCCTACGGCGGGCAGGGGTGGATCTACCTGGCGCGGGACCGTAACCTCGCGGACCGGTGGGTGGTCCTCAAGGGTCTGCTGAACTCCGGCGACCGTGACGCGGTGGCGGCGGCGATCGCCGAGCGGTGGTTCCTGGCCCGGGTGGACCACCCGCTGATCGTGCAGATCTACAACTTCGTGACGTTCGGCGGGGCGGGCTACATCGTCATGGAGTACGTCGGGGGCAAGACGCTGCGACAGGTCCTGGCCGAGCGGTGGCAGGCGGCCGGGCGGGCCGACCCGCTGCCGGTGGACCAGGCCCTGGCCTACGTGCTGGAGATCCTGCCTGCCTTCAGCCACCTGCACGAGCGGGGTCTGCTGTACTGCGACTTCAAACCGGACAACCTGGTCTGCCTGGGCGATACGGTCAAGCTGATCGACCTGGGCGGGGTGCGGCACGTCGGCGACACCGTCGCGACGCTGTTCGGGACGGTGGGCTACCAGGCCCCGGAGGTGTCGACGGAGGGCCCGTCGGTGGCCTCGGACGTGTTCACCATCGGCCGTGTCCTGGCCACCTTGGTGCTGGACTTCAAGGGCAACACCACGACCTACGCCACCACGCTCCCGCCGCTGGACGAGCACCCGGTGCTGGCCCGGTACGACTCGTTCTACCGCTTGCTGCTGCGGGCCTGCGCGCCCGACCCGGACGACCGGTTCGTATCGGTCGACGAGCTGCGGGTGCAGATGCTCGGGGTGCTGCGCGAGGTTGTCGCGATCGACCGGGGGCTGGGGGCCCCAGCCCGGGGTACGACCGGGTCGTTGCTGTTCACGCCCCTGACGGTCGATGTGGCCGACCGGCCGCTGCGGGCCGCCGAGCTGCCGGCGCTGCGCAGCGACGAGCACGACCCGATGCACGCCTGGCTGTCCGGGATCGCCGTCGACGACCCTGTGGCGTGGTTCACGATCCTGGCCCAGGCCCCGCAGACCACGCCGGAGGTGCTGGTCGCTCGGGCCGCAATGGCGGGTGTCGTGGCGGTGGCGGCGGACGACCAGACAGCGGCCGGGGTGTGGTGGGGTCGGTCCGAGAGCGCCCTGGAACATCTGCTGGACCTGGACCCGTGGGACTGGCGGGCGGCCTGGCTGTCCGGCCTGGCCGAGCTGACCCGCGGTGAGGTGCTCGCGGCCCGGGCGTCGTTCAACGCCGTGTACGGGCAGGTACCGGGTGAGCCGGCACCCAAGCTGGCGCTGGCGGTGGCCTGCGAGCTGTCCGGCGAGCTGGACCTGGCCGAGTCGCTGTACCTGGTGTGCGCCGCGACCGATGCCACCTACACCAGCCCGGCCGCGTTCGGCCTGGCCCGTATCCGCAGGCGCCGCCGGGACCTGGGCGGGGCCGTGGCCGCCCTGGACCTGGTCAGACCCACCCGGGCCTCCTACGCCCAGGCCCAGGCCGCGCGGGCCCAGCTGGCCTGGGCCGTGAACAGCGGGGCGGCGCTGGTGGACTACCGGTCCCGGAGGCCGTCCACGGCCGACGAGGTCGCGGCCGTGTGCGCACGGATCGTCGTCGACCAGCAGTACTGGCACGAGCCGGTCCGGATGAGCGGCATCGACTGGCGGGTGCTCGAGGTGCAGGTCGACGCGTCGGGCGACCGCCGCCGGGCGCTGCTGCTGGCCGACCGGGTGATCGGCACCGGCCCGTACCACCCGACCCAGGTCCCGGTGACCTGGCCAGGCTGTGACCTGCGCCGTTGGCTGAACGACGAGTCCCTCTTCCTCGGCTCCCTGGGTGTCCCGCTGGTCTCCCGGATCCTTCAGGCCGAGGTGTGCAACGGCCCTAACCCGGCCTGGGCCAGGGGCGGCGACAAGAACACGACGGACCGTGTCTTCCTGCTCAGCATGGAGGAAGCGGCCTCCTTCCTGGCCCTGGCCGGAAAGAAGGTCCAGTGGAAGCGGTACCGGTACTCCAGGTCGGTCGACGGGCTGGCCGCCGTGGACGAGGCTGGCACACCCACCGGATGGTGGTTGCGTTCTCCCGGCGGTCGGCCTGACCACGCGGCCTACGTCGACGCCGAGGGCAACCTGGACGGCTACGGCGGCAGCGTCCCGTCGCCGGTCGGTGTGCGCCCCGCTTTCTGGATGGTTCTCTAGTGTCCTGCGTGCCTGTCGCGGTTCAGCGTCTGGTGCGGCGGGTGGCCTGACGGTTCCGGCTGGTCGGTGCGGCGGGTCTGGGGTGGCCGGACCTTCGGGTGCCTTGGCGGGTGAACGTGGTCCGTAGCGCTCTTTCGGTCACGAAGACGAGGACGAAGAGTGCTACGACCAGCACCGCCGTCACGACCAGACCCCAGCTGTTGACGAAGGTCTCGCTGCGTCCGAAGGCGGGGAGAGCGGGCAGCATGGCGATGACTGTGGCGGGAACAGCGACCAGGCCGACGGGTAGGGCCTTGCGGCCGAAATAGCGGTTGGCGAACTCCCAGGTGTCGGCGTTCTTCTCCGACATCGGAGTTCGGTACCCGACCCACTGCGTGCCCCCGGGTCGGTAGGCCAGCTTTGCCTTCGTCATGAAGATCCCTATGCCGAGCACGATCCCGGCGACGAACAGGTTGGTCCCGAGCAGGGTGAGCCAGAGTGCCATTGGTGGTTCCTGAGGTTGGTTCGGACGAGTGGTCTACTCGGGTGCCCGTCGGGGTCGACCCGGCCGACGGATCGGCCGGGCGTCCGTCGGGGCGCGTCCGGCGTCGGCCAGGCCGCGGCGCAGCACCAGCTCGATCTGGGCGTTGACGGAGCGCAGCTCGTCGGCGGCCCAGCGGGTCATGGCTTCGTGCACGGCTGGGTCGAGGCGCAGCAGGACGGACCGCCGGGCAGGCCGTGTGGCCTCACGACCGGGCCGTGAGGCCACGGCGGCTGCGTCGGCGGGCTCGTCGGTCACGAGTACAGGGTTCCGGTGTTGACGACGGGGGTGGCCCGGGAGTCTCCGCACAGCACGACCAGCAGGTTGGAGACCATGGCAGCCCGGCGCTCGTCGTCCAGGGCGACGATGGCGTCGGCCTCCAGGCGGGACAGGGCGTCGGTGACCATGGAGACCGCACCGGTGACGATCTTTTCGCGGGCGGCGATTATGGCGCCAGCCTGCTGCCGCTGGAGCATCGCCTGGGCGATCTCGGGTGCGTAGGCGAGATTGGAGATCCGGGCCTCGACCACCTCGACACCGGCGACGGCGACGCGCGCGGCGACCTCGGCGGCGATCTCTTCGGAGACCAGGTCGGTCGCGCCGCGCAGGGTCTCGGTGCCGGGGCTGGCGTTGTCGTAGGGGTGGGACATGGCGACGTGCCGCAGCGCCGACTCGGACTGGACCTGCACGAAGCCCTCGTAGTCCTCCACGGCGAAGGTGGCCTTGGCGGTGTCGGCGACCTGCCAGACGACGATCGCGGCGATGTTGATCGGGTTGCCGTCGGCGTCGTTGACCTTCAGCTCGTTGGTCTCGAAGTTGCGGACCCGCACCGACACGTTGTGCCGCACCGACAGCGGCACGGTGATGGCCAGCCCGGTACGGCGGATCGTGCCGGTGTAGCGGCCGAAGAACTGCACGACGCGGGTCTGGCCGGGGGAGACGACGGTGACGCACGCCCACGGGGCGACTGCGACGACGAACAGGACCATGGCCAGCGCGGCGAACCCGTTGAACTCGTCGGGGGAGAACCGCACGATGAGCCAGATGCCGAGCGCGACGGCCGCGCACCCGCCGAGCACCGCGAGCGCGGCCACGACCGGCCCACCCGCAGGCGCGCGCCGCTCGTCGATGTCGACCCTGGTGCCGTCGTGACCGACCGGGACCGCGGGGCTGGTGGGCTGGGGTTCGTCCATCGTCATCACGTCCTCGTGCGTCCGGCGCGGGCTCTCCGCACCTAGATAGCAAAATGATATCATATTTTTGGAGAGGAACTAGAGGACGAGACGTCCCAGGCCGCTAGAAGACCTCTTCGTCGAGGGGTACGGGCTCGTCCTCGACCGCAGGGAGCGGCGCGTCCAGGTTGCCCCAGCATGCGAACAGGTCGGCCAGCGCCTCGTCGGGCTTCGGATCCGTCACGGTCGGGGCCTGTTCCGGCGGTGGCGACGCATGCCGTCGACCCGGGAGGCGAACTGGGCCGGTGTGAGGATCGGCACACCCCGCCAGGGTGACATCGTCAGCAGGTCCGAGTCGGCGGAGACGAGCATCAGGGCACCAGTGTCTGTGACCAGGTCGAGGACGAAGTTGTCTTCCCAGTCCGGACAGTCGCCCACGGTGTGGGGTGGGTCGGTCAGCCCGCCGCCGGAGTGGTCGGCGACGACCTGGACCACGCCGAGGTAGGTGTCGGCCTGCTCTGGTGCCCAACCCAGCGCCTCGACGAGCACACGGCGGGTCTCGTCGAGGATGTGCGGAGACAGCCACAGGGCGAACTCAGCGGCGTCGACGACGACTCCGAGGCTGTCGGCGTCCGGGTTGCCCGAGACGGGTGGCGGCGACGGCCAGGAACGGAACGGGGAGTTGCCGCCTGCGGCGGCGGTGACCAGGACGTTGACGTCAAAGACCACCGGGATGGGTACCGGCCCCGGTGCCGTCATCGAACAGGCCGTGAGGCGCGCACCAGCGCGGGGATGTCGTCGAGGGACAGACCAGCCTCGGCCAGCCTGGTCTGCCCGTACGCCTGGGCCTGGCGCAGCTGTTCGGCCAGCTGTACCGAGCGCATCACCTTCAGCGTGGCTCTCAGGTAGGCCGAACGGTTGCCCGCTCCGAAGTACTCGACGAGCTCGTCCAGCTCGGCGCGGTCTTCGTCCGAGACCGCGAAACCTACGGTGGTGGTCATGCACCCTCCCTCGTGTTGCATTTACATTGCATCATAGATGCAACACGAATGTATGCGCAATGACCGGGCCGGGCCGTCGTCCCGGTGGGGCAAGATTGCAGGTGGTCGGTCGGATGCGTCGAGGGAGCGGTTGGTGGGTCGGGCGAACGTCGGTTGCAAGGTGCCTGGGTGCGCCGGGGCCGTGGAGGACGGCTACTGCGACGTGTGCGGTTCCCTGGTCGGTGCGGCGCCAGCGCCGAGCTCGTCTCGGTTGACGGCGCGGGCGCTGGGTTCGGAGCGGGCGGGGCCTGGTCGGTCTCGGCGTCGGGGGGCGGCGGCGGCGCGGATGCGACGGCGGCTGGGTGCGGGGCTGACCACGGTGCCGCCGACCCCGGTGGGTGACCCGTTGTCGGCGGTGACGGTCGATCCGGTGGTGCCGGAGCACCGGCGGGTGTGCTCGACCTGCCAGAACCTGGTCGGGCAGGGGCAGGGTGGCGTACCGGGTCGCACCGAGGGGTTCTGCGTGGCCTGCGGGGCCCGGTTCGACTTCCGTCCGACGTTGGCGCCGGGTGACCTGGTCGGCGGGCAGTACCAGGTGGTGGGGTGCCTGGCGCACGGGGGGATGGGCTGGATCTACCTGGCGCGGGACCGGAACTTGTCGGACCGGTGGGTGGTCCTCAAGGGTCTGCTGAACTCCGGTGATCCCGACACGGTGGCCGCGGCCATCGCTGAACGGCGGTTCCTGGCCCAGGTCGAGCATCCGTTGATCGTGCGGATCTACAACTTCGTGACGTTCGCCGGGCAGGGCTACATCGTCATGGAGTACGTCGGTGGGAAGTCGCTCAAGCAGATCCTGGCCGAGCGTCGCCAGGCGGCTGGACGGGTCGATCCGCTGCCGGTGGACCAGGCCCTGGCGTACGTGCTGGAGGTGCTGCCCGCGTTCAGCCACCTGCACGAGCGGGGTCTGCTGTACTGCGACTTCAAGCCGGACAACCTGATCAGCCAGGACGAAGGAGTCAAGCTGATCGACCTGGGCGGGGTACGCCGGACCGACGACGCGGTCTCGGCGCTCTTCGGGACGGTGGGCTACCAGGCGCCCGAGGTGCCCACTGACGGCCCGTCGGTGGCCTCGGACGTCTTCACCATCGGGCGGACCCTGGCCACCCTGGTGCTGGACTTCAAGGGCAACACCACGACCTACGCCACCACGCTGCCCCCGGTGGACGAGCACCCAGCGCTGTCCCGGTACGACTCGTTCTACCGTCTGCTGGCCCGGGCCTGCGCGCCAGACCCTGACGACCGGTTCGCCAGCGTCGACGAGCTGCGGGTGCAGATGCTCGGGGTGCTGCGCGAGGTCGTCGCGGTCGACCGGGGCCTGGGTGCCGCGGCTCGGGGCACCACCACGTCCCTGGTGTTCGCGTCGTTGACGGTCGACGTGGCCGAGCGGCCGGTGCGGGCCGCCGAGCTGCCGACGCTGCGCACCGACGAGCACGACCCGATGCACGCCTGGCTGATCGGTGTCACCGTGGACGACCCGGAACAGCGGTTCGCGACCCTGGCCCAGGCGCCCCAGACCACCCCGGAGGTGCTGATCGCCCAGGCCCGGGTGGCCGTCGGTGCCGCCGCGACCGGGTCTGACGCGGACGCGGACTGGTGGTCGGCCCAGGCCCGGCACACCGTCGAGCTGCTGCTGGACCTGGACCCGTGGGACTGGCGGGCCGCCTGGCTGTCGGGTCTGGTCGAGCTGCACCAGGGGGAGACGCTGGCGGCGCGGGCGTCGTTCAACGCGGTGTACGGGCAGGTGCCGGGTGAGCTGGCGCCCAAGCTGGCCCTGGCCACGACCTGCGAGCTGTCCGGCGAGCTGGACCTGGCCGAGTCGTTGTACCTGGTGTGCGCCAGCACCGACGCCGGCTACACCAGCCCGGCCGCGTTCGGCCTGGCCCGCATCCGGGCCCGCCGGGGTGACACCGACGGGGCACTGACCGCCCTGGACATGGTCAGCCCCACCCGCGGCTCCTACCCCCGGGCCCGGCTGATGCGGGCCCGGTTGCTGGCCGCAGCCGAGCTGGTGCCCAAGGCCGCACCGGTCGGTCCGTCCGTGTCCGGACGTGAGACTGCTTCCGGGGACGAGGCGCAGAAGACCGCGCCGCCAGCGCCCGTCGTCCGACCCGCCTGGCTGCGCCGTCTGGACGGGCCGGTGGACTACTGGACCCGTTCACCGTCCACCACCGACGAGATTGCCGCCGCCTGCGAACGGATCGCCGAGAAGGACGGGTCGGCAGAGCTGGTCCGGCTGAGCGGCATCGACTGGCGGGTGCTCGACATGACGGTCGACGGGTCCGACCAGCGGGCCCTGCTGCTGGCCGACCGGGTGATCGGCACCGGCCCGTACCACGACGTCTCGGCCGATGTGACCTGGGAAAGCTGTTCCCTGCGCCACTGGCTGAACAACGACTGGCTCAGCTCCCTCGGTCCGCTGGCCGCCCGGGTCGCACCGGTGGATCTGCGCAACGGACCCAACCCGGTATGGGGGACCGACGGGGGCGGCAGCACGACGGACCAGATCTTCCTGCTCAGCATGGAAGAGGCCGCAGCCCTCCTGACCGGAAACACAGACGTCGAGTGGAAGAAGTACCAAGGGACGCAGTGGTTCGGTCAGCTGCCGGACGAGCAGGGGCTGGCGGCCGCGGACGAGGACGACGAGAGCACCTGGTGGTGGTTGCGTTCACCTGGCGATTTTCCCGACTTCGCTGCCTACGTCTACGCCGTCGGCACCGTCTTCGACAACGGCGGTCCCGTCTCGGCGTCGAAGGGCGGCATCCGACCGGCTTTCTGGCTGAACCTCGGGTAGAGCATCCGGGTAGGCCGCTCAGGCCAGGGAGAGGAACAGTTTCTCCAGCCGGGCGAAGTCCAGGGCTGGTGCGTCGTCGTCGGTGCGGGTGGCGACGCACTGCTTCATGGACGCGGCGATGATCGCGAACCCGGCCTTGTCCAGGGCGCGGCTCACCGCGGCCAGCTGGATGACCACCTGCTCGCAGTCGTGACCCTCCTGGACCGCGCGCCGCACGGCGGCCAGCTGGCCCTCGGCCCGCCGCAGCCGGTTGACGACCTGGGTGAGCTGTGCAGGGTCTAGGTCCATGAGAACTCCTTCGCGCGACGGCCTGGGGCCCAGTATAGGGGGATTGGACGAGATACCCCTAGGGGTATACGATCTTCTGCGTACCCCGTCAAGCGTTGCCGTCCCTCGTGGACGACAAGGAGGAGAACCAGCATGTGCAGTGCAGTGCAGTGCAGCAAGTGCGGCAAGACGACCTGGACCGGATGCGGCCAGCACGTCGACCAGGTGATGGCCGGTGTGCCGCAGTCGCAACGGTGCACCTGCCGGTGAACCGGCGATGTCTCGTCGTGGTCGGCGGGGTCGCGGGCGGGATGAGCGCCGCCGCCCGGGCCCGTCGGCTCGACGAGAACCTGAAGATCATCGTCCTCGAGGCGGGGCCGTACGTGTCGTTCGCCAACTGCGGGCTGCCCTACCACCTGGCTGGGGACGTAGCGTCGGCGGACCAGTTGCTGCTGCACGACGCCGAGTCGCTGGCCGCGGCCTTCGATATCGACGTCCGGGTCCACCACCAGGTCGTCGCGCTCGACCGGGCCTCCCGGCAGCTCACCGTGGTGACGCCGGACGGGACGCAGACACTCACCTACGACGCACTGGTGCTGGCCCCCGGCGCTGTGGCCGTCGAACCGCCGATCTCGGGTCTGGACGCGCCCAACGTGCACCGGCTGCGCACCGTGCCCGACGTGCAGGGCGTGACCGCCTGGCTGGACCAGGTCACGTCTGAGGCTCCCGTGGCCGTGGTCGTGGGCGCCGGGTTCATCGGTCTGGAAGCTGTCGAGGCGCTGGTCGGTCGGGGCGCCACGGTGCACCTCGTCGAGCTGGCGCCGCAGGTGCTCCCACCGTTGGACGCCGAGCTGGCCGCGCGGGTCGCCGCCGAGCTGTCACAGGCCGGGGTGGTGCTGCACCTGGGCGTCTCGGCGACGCAGGTGGGGGAGCGGGTGGTGCTGTCCGACGGTACGACGATCCCGGCCGATCTGGTGCTGGTCAACGTCGGGGTACGGCCCAACAGCACCCTGGCCGCCGACGCGGGCCTGGTGACCGGCGAGCGCGGCGCCATCGTGGTCGACGCCGACCAGCGCACGTCCGACCCGAATATCTGGGCGGCCGGTGACGCGGTGCAGGTCCGGCTGCACGGTATCGACGACGGCCACGGTGTGGTGCCGCTGGCCGGTCCGGCGGTGCGGCAGGGTCGCCGGGCAGCTGACGCCCTCTGCGGCCACCGCACCACCCCGCAGGCAGCGGTGCTGGGCACCGCGATCGTGCGGGTGCTCGGGCTGACGGCGGGCCTGACCGGTCTCTCGCAGCGTCAGCTCGACCAGCTGGGCATCAAGCACGAGGTGGTCCGGGTCCACGCCGCCCACCACGTCGGCTGGCTGCCCGGGGCGCAGACCGTCCACCTGGTGGCGTCGTTCGCCCCGGACGGGACGCTGCTCGGCGCCCAGGCCGTCGGCGCCGCCGGGGTGGACAAGCGCATCGACGTGCTGGCCACGGCCCTGCGGGCCGGGATGCGCGCCGACGACCTGGCCGAGCTGGAGCTGGCCTACGCCCCGCCCTACGGCGCCGCCAAGGACCCGGTGAACCTGCTCGGCATGGTGGCCCAGAACGTCCTGGACGGCACCATGCCCCAGTGGCAGCCGGACGAGCTGGACCAGGTCATGGCCGCCGACCTGGTGCTCGACGTGCGCAGCCAGGCCGAGCACGACCGCGGTCACGTCCCCGGTGCTCTGCTGGTGCCGCACACCGCAGTCCGCAACCGGATCGAGGAGATCCGGACGGCAGCGGCCGGTCGCCGGGTCGCCGTCCACTGCGCCGGAGGTTTCCGGGCCTACCTGGTCACCCGCATCCTGCTGGCCCACGGTATCGACGCCCGCAACCTGTCTGGTGGTTGGCAGACCCTCGCCGTCGCCCGGCCTGATGTCGTCGAGCTCGTCTCAGCCTGACGTCGTCTGCCGGGCCTGCTGGACAACGGTCCGGACGAACGTCGTCTTGGCCTCGGTGTAGGCGTCGCGGTCGTGCTCGTAGCGCTGGGCCAGGTCTTGTTTGAGGGCGGTGTAGTCGGCCTGGGCCTCCGGGTGGGTCCGTAACCAGTTGCGGAACCACAGCTCGTCGTGGTCGCCGGGGTGGACGATGTGCAGGTGGAAGACTCGGTCGGCGAAACCGGTCGGGGTGTAGCCCTGGGCCAGGTCCAGCCGCAGGTGCGGCGCTGTGCTCTGGGCCATCAGGCGCCAGCCGTCGGCGTCCAGGGCCGTGACGACAGCCGGAGGGTCGCTGCCCGGGTCGATCTCCAGCAAGAGGTCGACGATCGGCTTGGCCACCAGGCCCGGGACGCTGGTGGAACCGATGTGGTGGATCCGCACCACCTGGTCACCCAGCAGCTGGCGCAGGCGGGCAGCCGTCTCGCGGTACCACGAGGGATAGCCGGGGTCGCTGGCGCGCAGCTCGACGGGGAACAGCCGCCACAGCTCGGGCAGAGAACGACAGCCGGACTGGTCCAGCATGACCGTGAGGGCGGAGTCGGCCCTCTCTTCCAGCGCTCTGGCGGTCTCGTCCGGGCTCATGGCAGCGACGGGGGGATATTGGCCGCGATATCGGCCAGCCAGGCCGCGGCGGAGGCGTCCGACGGCATGCGCCAGTCGCCGCGGGGCGACAGGGTGCCGCCCGCGGTGACCTTGGGGCCGTCGGGCAGGGCGGACCGCTTGAACTGGTGGGCGAAGAAGCGCCGGACGAAGACCTCCAGCCAGCGGCGGACGGTCGGCAGGTCGTAGGCGATCTGGCGTTCGTCGGGCCAGCCCGGCGGCCACGGGCCCACCGTGGCGTCACGCCAGGCGTGCCAGGCCAGGAAGGCGATCTTCGACGGGGCGTAGCCCCGACGCAGCACGTGGAACAGGGTGAAGTCCTGCAGGGCGTAGGGGCCGACGACGTCCTGCGTCGACTGCGGCCGCTGACCGGGCGCGACCGGGACCAGCTCGGGGGTGATCTCCTGGGCGAGGACCGTCCGGAGCACCCGGTTCGTCGCGTCGTCGAACCGGCCGGTGTCGATCACCCAACCGATGAGGTGCTGGATCAGCGTCTTCGGCACCCCGGCGTTGACACCGTAGTGGGACATGTGGTCGCCGACCCCGTAGGTGCACCAGCCCAGCGCCAGCTCGGACAGGTCGCCGGTGCCCAGGACGATCCCGCCGCGCTGGTTCGCCGCGCGGAACAGGTAGTCCGTGCGCAGGCCCGCCTGGACGTTCTCGAAGGTCACGTCGTACACCTGACTGAGGCGAGAGGACGGCTCTTCGGCACCGGCGACCGGCTGCTCGTCGGCGAAGGGGTGGCCCAGGTCGGCGAGCATCTGCCGGGCCGCGGGCCGGATGTCGATGGTCTGGCCCGTGGTACCCAACGCGTCCATCAGGGCCAGTGCGGCCGACTTCGTCTCCTGCGACGTAGCGAACCCTGGCAGGGTGAAGGTGAGGATGTCAGAGCGGGGGCGGCCCAGCCGGTCCATCGCGTCGGCCGCGACGATGAGCGCGTGCGTGGAGTCCAGCCCGCCGGAGACCCCGAGGACGACCTTCGGCTCCCCGATCGCCCGCAGACGTTGCTCCAGGGCGACGACCTGGATGTTGTACGCCTCGAAGCAGTCCTGGGCCAGACGCTCAGGCTCGTCGGGCACGAACGGGAAACGGTCCACGACCCGCCGCAGACCCACGTCGCCGGTCGGCGGGTCGAGCCGGAAACCCACGGTCCGGTGCCCAGAGGCAGGCCCGGTGGCGACCGGTGCTGCCACCGGCCCGCCCGTCCCGGACACTCCCAGCGCGCGCCGGTTGTCGTCGAAGGTACCGACCCGCAGGCGTTCCTGGCGCAGACGGTCCAGGTCGATATCGGCCACGGTCCGGACCGGCCCTTCGGGGAAGCGCGGGCCGACGGCCAGCCGGTCGCCCAGCTCGTAGACCATCGTCTGGCCGTCCCAGCTGAGGTCGGTGGACGACTCCCCGCTGCCCTGCGCGGCGTACACGTACGCCGCCAGGCAGCGGGCGGAGGCCGACCGGGCCAGCAGGTGACGGTCGTCGGCCCGGCCCACGGTGATCGGGCTGCCCGACAGGTTGACCAGCACGGTGGCCCCGGCCAGGGCCGCCGGGGCCGAGGGGGGCACCGGTACCCACGCGTCCTCGCAGATCTCGACGTGGAACACCAGGCCCGGGACGTCCTCGGCCGCCAGCAGCAGGTCCGGGCCGATCGGGACGCGCTGCCCGGCGACGACGGTCTCACCGCGCACGTCGTCGCCCGGGGCGAACCAGCGGCGTTCGTAGAACTCCCGGTAGGTCGGCAGGTACGACTTGGGGGCCACCCCCAGCACCCGGCCGCGGTGCACGACGACCGCACAGCTGAGCAGCCGCGACCCGTACCGCAGCGGCGCGCCGACCACCAGGACGGGCCGGAGACCGGCCGAGGCCCGCACCACCTGGTCCAGGGCGTCGTCCACGGCCCGCAGCAACGGGTCGGCCAGGAACAGGTCGGCGACGGCGTAGCCGGTCAGGCACAGCTCGCCGAACACCGCCAGCGCCACCGCGTCGTCGTGGCAGGCCCGGGCGGCGTCGAGCACCGCGGTGGCGTTGGTCAGCGGGTCGGCGACCCGCACCGGCACGGTACAGGAGGCGACCCGGGCGAACCCGTGGGCGTAGGCCGAGGTGAAGTCCACAGTCGTGAGTCTGCCACGGTCGGTCGGGTCAGGGGCGCGAGCCAGGGGTCTGGCCGGGCACTGGTACAGCGTCCGACGAGTGGCTTCTCGGAGCGAGTTCGCAGCATTGTGCCGTTTGGGGTTAATGAACCGTCCTCGACCTGCCGATGGGCTCCGACGTAGCCCGGTGAAGGAGTCCGCATGGTACACGACCAAGTAGTACTCGACACGGTAAGGCGCCGCAACGACCAGATGGGACTGGCAGTCGAAGACCTGTCGGAGTCGATGGCATCGATCGCCGGGGCGGCGCAGGATGCCGTCGGGTCGGCGACCTCCGCCGCCGAGGCCACCGACCACGTGGCCGGGGCCGCGGCGTCGGTCAGCGCCGCCGCCGAGCAGCTGGAGGCGTCGATGCGCGAGGTGGCGAGCACCTCGTCGACGTCGCTGCGGGAGGCGACCCTCGCGGGGGAGACCATGACGGACGTCCTGGAGCGGGTGAGTCATCTCAACGACTCGGCCGACCAGATCTCGTCGGTCGTCAGTGCCGTGTCGCGGATCTCGTCGCAGACCCGGATGCTGGCGCTGAACGCGACCATCGAGGCGGCTCGGGCCGGCGAGGCCGGACGGGGGTTCGCCGTGGTCGCCGCCGAGGTCAAAGAGCTGGCCGGGCAGACCGGTGAGGCGACCGTCGAGATCACCCAGCGTCTGGAGTCGTTGGCCACCGACACTGCCGCGGTGAGCGCGGCCGTCGACTCGATCGGTGCGGTGCTCAGCCGGATCGAAGAGCTTCAGCAGACCATCGCCGCGGCGGTCGAGGAACAGACGACGGCGATCGGCGAGTTCAACCGCTCGGCCTCGGCCTCGGCCGCCGCGGCCGACGAGCTCAGCACGTCGGTGGCGGCCTCCGCGCACGCCGCGCAGGTCGTCAGCGAGGCCGTGCTGCGGTCCCGGACCTGGCTGGACCGGGTCCAGGACTCCGTCGCCGGGCAGACCACCGATATCGACACGCTCACCGAAGGGATCCCGCGCGGGCCGCTGGAGGCTGCCGTCGTGGCGCACGCCGCCTGGAAAGCGCGGCTGCGTCATGCCATCGACACCGGTCGTCTGCCGGAGGGCACGACGGTGGAGCAGGCCGGACGGGACGACGTCTGCCCGTTCGGCCGCTGGCTGCACGCCGGGGAGGGCGCCGCCCTGGACCCCGTCCGCAACGCCGAGGTGATGGCCGGGCACGCCGACTTCCACCGCGCCGCCGCCGGGGTGCTGGCAGAGGTCGCTGCCGGGCGGATCGACGCGGCTCAGCATGCGCTGACCGACCCGGACGGCTATGCCGGGGTGGCGCACCGGCTCACCGATGCCCTGCTCGCCTGGATCCAGGCGCAGAGCCAGAAGGGCTCGGTCAGCCGCGCCGCGTAGTCAGCCACCGACCAGACCGGCCCGGCGGGCGGCGTCGAGCAGGGCGAACCCGTCCGGTCCGGCGAGCACCGGCACCCGGCGGGCCGGTCGCGGTGCGCCGTCCGGCGCCGGGGGCGGATAGTGCCGGACGGTCGGCGAGGACAGGACGTGCTCGCCGAGGGTCAGCTGGCGCAGCAGGACGGCCGAGACGTGGTCACGGTGGTGGTCCAGCGCCCCGGCGTAGATCCGCGGATCTTGCTGCCCGTCGTCGCCGACCAGCGACCAGCGCACCCCGGGCAGCTCGTGGAACAGCCGCCGCAGCTGGGTGACCTTGTGCCGGGGGCCGGAGCGGAACCACCCGGTGTTCGTCGGACCCCAGTCGGTGAGCAGCAGCGTGCCGGGCGGGAACCCGTGCACCCGCAGGAACCGGGCCAGCGTCGGCGCGGCGTCCCAGGCACCGGTCGACAGGTACACCACCGGACCGTCCGGGTCGCGGGCGTGCAGCGCCCGCAGCAGACCGGTCATGCCCGGCACCGCCTCGCGGGCGTCGGCCCGGCGCACGAAGGTGTTCCAGGCCGCGATGAACGGACGGGGCAGCCGGGTGACCATGATGGTGTCGTCGATATCGCAGACCACCCCGGTGCGCGCGGTGCCCGCGACCACCTGGACCGGCGCGGTCACCGGTTCCGCCCCGGCGGTGCGCAGGGTGACCTCCTGCCACCCCGGGGTCAGGTCGCCGCGCAGCCGCCGGTCGAGGTACCCCGCACGGTCGGCGAACAGGCGGTGCACCTGGTCGCCGATCCGGACCTCGACCCGGGTGCCCGCCACCGGGGCGGACAGGAACGACCGCCAGCCGCGCACGTCGGCCAGGAGCCGGTCCGGGTCGTGGGTCTGCGCGGTGGCACCAGAGTCTGGCAGGTCACCGTCGGCCACCGCCGGAGCGGCCAGCACCGTGCGGGCCAGCACCCGCACCCAGCCAGGACCGCCGTAGCCGGCGTAGGGCACGACACGGACCGTCCAGCCCCGCCGGACCAGGTGCCCGGCGATCCGGGAGTCCAGCGCGTCCTCCATGCGGGCGGCGATGTGCGGCCGCTCGACCCGCGACAGCGGGTTCTGCGATCCCGGCCGAGCCTCCGACCGGCCGACGAGCAGCGGGTCGGGGCTCATGACAGAGAGCTCATGATTCGTGGACCTCGACCCAACCCTTCTTGATATTGGCCTCGAAAGCCGCGTTGCACAGCTCCATGATCTGCTCCCGCGACGACGAGACCCGGACCTCCTGCTGCAACGGGTCCTTGCGGTCCGAGGAGAAGTTCGTGTAGGCGAACACATAGGCAGGGTAGCCCTGGGGCTCCTTGTGCGTGGCCCAGACCAAGAACTTCTGCACCATGAACTTGGCACCGAGCTGTTTGGTGTACACCGTACGGACCAGCACCTCCGAGGCTGGTGCGTCCGCTTCTGACGTCGCCTCGGGCGGTACCGGCGCGGCGGCGAACTCCTCGATCTGCGCCCACCGCACGTCCACCGCGTCGCAGGTCTTGTCGTCCCGCACCCGCACGAAGCTGGGGTAGACGATGGCGATGCCGTTGACCTCGCAGGTGCGCACCCAGCCGCCGTCCACCAGCTCCAGACGCGGGTTGCGGATCGTGCCCGACGTGGACTCGAACAGCACGTCGTTGATCTTCGCCTCGACCACCAGGCTCGGGGTGACCATGTGGAAGGCGACGTGGTTGGAGTCGGTCTCGATATACGTCGACGCCGTCTCGGTCGGGGCGAGCGCGGCGAACAGGTCGCGGCGTTCGGACTCGGTCAGGCCGCCGCCGATGTGCCCGACCACCTGGAACTGGCCGTCGGCCGGCATCAGCGCCACCAGCAACGACCGGACCTGGCCCCTCATATCGCCAGCCCCCTCGGAGAAGCCGACCACGGCGAAGTCCACGGTGTACCGGGGCTTGACCTTGTAGACCAGCGGCAGCTCCGAGCGGACCACCAGGCCCTCGGCGCCGTCCTCGGTCACCCAGCGGTGGAACAGGTCCGCCACGGCTCTCCGGGAACCCGCGGACTGCAGCCGCACCGGACGGCACAGCTCACCCGAGCCGAACAGCTGGCCCAGCCGGGCGTGGACGTCCAGGTAGCCACGGACCCGGGGAGGTTCGCCGTCGATGCTGACCAGGTCGTAGGGGGCCAGACGCAGCTGGCCGACCTGGTCGGCGTCGGCCAGTGCCGCGAGCGCGTCGAACACCCGGGTGCGGCCGCCCGACTCCTCCCGGTACAGCTCGGCCGGAACCATCGCCTGGCTCACCCCGGCGGCCACCAGGGCGGCACGGGCCTCGTCCAGGCAGGGCAGGCCGGTGCGGACGGTGCCACCGGAGTTCACGATGGCGATATCGGTGCCGTCCCAGCAGATCACGGCCATCTCGCCGTCGTACTTGCGGGTCACCTGGAGCTCGGTGCCGCCCAGCCGCTGCTCGATCTGGTCGGGGTTGAGCGTGAGGTAGTTCGCCGCCACCTCGCGCTTGTAGTCCAGCACGGCGGCCAGGGTGGCCGCGTCCACCGCGTCACCGCGACCTTCGAGATAACCGTGGACCTCGGACAGCCGGGAACGGTCCAGCATCACGCGCCTTCCTCCTCGGTCGGCAGGGCCTTGAGCTCCAGGTTGGTCAGGTGCAGCACCAGCGCGTAGCGGTCGGCGTCCACCCGGCCCTCCAGGAAGCCCCGGTACGGCTCGCCGCCGGTGGTCAGGACCAGCGGACCGGTGCCCTTGGGGCCCGAACCGACGAACATCAGGGCATCGGCGTCCTGCAGCTGCTTGGCCATCGCGTACAGGAAGTCGTAGGTCAGGCCCGAGGTGTGCCGCACCTGGTACGCCCGGGTGAAGACGAACCGGCGCAGCGCCTCCCGCTTGTCGAAGAGGCGGCCGCTCCACCGGACAGGATGATCCTCCAGGGCCACGTTCGAGGGCGCCTTGGTAGCGTCGCGGCGCTCCTTCTCCGTCCCGTCCGGACGGTGGATGACCTGCTGCAGCGTCACCCGGTAGGCGATATCGCCGTCAGCGGTGAGGTAGATCCGGTGGGTGTTGGTCAGCGGGCGGCCGATCTGCTCGACGTCGATCTCGGGGTCGCCGTCGACGAGCGCCTGGCCCAGCGCCACCAGATCACCAGCGTCGGCGACGAGCCGGTCCAGCCGGGCCGTCGTCTTGAGGTACTTGCAGCGGAGCGGCGGGGTGCCGTCGGGCAGCACCATGGTCACCCGGGTCGCGACCGGCGCGTTGTCGAAGCCGACCATAGCGTCGCGCTGGTGGTCGTTGGCGAGGTTGAGAGAGCGAAGGGACACCGGCTACCTCACAGCATCGAGAAGTCGATCTCGTCGTCGTCCTCGACTTCCGCTGCGTCGTCCACGACGACAGCCGGCTGGTCCAGGCCGATGAGCTCGAACGGAGTGGGCTGACCGACGAGGAAGAACACGACACCGTCGCTGACCAGCAGGAACGCCGGTGAGGTGCTGTACCCGGCGCGGAAGGCGTAGTCGAACCGGAAGATCTTGTCGCCGACGGCCTCAACGAGCCCGTCCGGGGCGTCGACCAGCTGGTACACGGCGGTGACCGCATGGGCCAGCAGGTCGTCCGGCGTGGCCTCCTCGGTCAGGGGGACCGGACCGTCGAAGCTCGACGGTCGGTGCTCGGCGTCGGCACCGTCCGGGGTCACCGCGCGCAGCGTGGCGCGTTCCACCCACTGCCCGGCGGTGTCGAGCATCCCGAGTCCGACACCGCCGGACGGGATGACGATGGTGCCGGTGGCGTCCACGGCCGCCACCTGCAGGGCGTTGCCGTCGTCGTCCACGGCCACCGTCTCGGACCAGCCGTACAGCTTCTTGCGGTCGACCTTCGTCGGCGCGGCGGCATAGGTCTGGCCGCCGAGGTCGAACACCAGGGTCCTGGCCATCACATCTCTTCCTGCACTGCGGGTTCCAGCACTGGGGTTTCAGCACTACGAGCAGGGCAAGTCTGCCACGTGCCGCCGACACGGGGCTCAGCGCGGTCTGGTCCGACGGGGTGGTCCGGGTCGACGGGGACGGTCGGTGCGGGGCCGGTCGGTCCGCTGCCGGTCGCCGTGCGGGCCGGTGTCCGGACGCAGGTTGAGCCGTCGGCCGGCCACCCGGGTCCGGGAGACCCGTTCGGCGGCCTCGTCGGGCAGCCCGCCGGGGATGTCGATGAGGGAGAAACCGGAGAACATGTGGATCTTGCCGATCTGGTCGCCGACCAGACCACCCTCCCCGGTGAGCGCGCCGACCAGCGCACCCGGGCCGATCCCGTCGCGGTGACCCACCGAGACCCGGTAGACCGTCCGGTCCGCCGAGGGCAGCCGGGGTCGGCCGGACCGGTGACGGCCGGGCCGGTCGGGCTGGTCCTCGTAGCGGTCGTCGCGTCGACGCTGGTCCGGGCCGCGGTCAGCCTTGCGCCGGGCCGTGGCCAGGGTGATGTCCAGCTCGGCCTCCGCGGCAGCGTCGGCGGCTGTCCCCTGGGTGGCCACGGCTGCGACCCGGGCCAGCAGGTCCAGCAGGTCGGTGTCTTCGGGTTGGTCGGCCAGGGCCGTGGCCACGGCGTCGCGGTAGCTGCTCAGGGCCCGGCCGTCGTCCCGGGCGAAGGCTCGTCCCAGCAGCCGGGCGGTCCGGGCGGCGGCGACCTGCTGTGCGGTGGGGACCGTCGTCGCGACGAGCGTCAGCCGCAGCGCCCGTTCGATACGGCGCAGACGGCCCAGCTCGGCCGGGGTGACGAAGGTCAGCGCCTCGCCGGTGCGTCCGGCCCGGCCCGTCCGACCGGTGCGGTGCACATAGGTCTCGGGCTCCCCGGGCAGGTCCAGGTTGACCACGAGCCCCACCCGGTTCACGTCCAGTCCCCGGGCCGCCACGTCGGTGGCGACCACCACGTCCAGCGCCCCGTCGCGCAGCCGGGCCACGATGCGTTCCCGCTCGGTCTGGGCCACGTCGCCCGACAGGTAGGCCGCGGCCAGCCCGTGCTCGACCAGCTCGGAACCGACCTGCTCGGCGGCCTCCCGGGTGCGGACGAACACGATGGTCGCCGCGGCGTCGGTCATGGCCAGCACCCGGCGCAGCGCCGCCGCCTTGGCCCGGTGCGGCACCGTGGCGTACTGGTGGGTGACCTCCGTCGTCGTACCGACCTTGCCGCCCACGTCTACCTGGACCGGTGCGGTCAGGTGGGCGTTGGCCACCGCCTGGATGGCCGGGGGCATGGTGGCGGAGAACAGCGCGGTCTGCCGGTCGTCGGACGCGGCAGCCAGTACCCGGTCGACGTCCTCGGCGAACCCCATCGCCAGCATCTCGTCGGCCTCGTCGAGCACCAGGTAGCGCACCTGGTCCAGGCGCAGCGTGCCGCGCTCCAGATGGTCGATCACCCGACCTGGGGTGCCCACGACGACCTGGGCGCCCGCGGCCAGCGCCCGCTTCTGCGGCAGGTAGGGGGCGCCGCCGTAGACGGCCACGACCTGGACGTCGGCGATCTGGGCGGCGAACGACGCCAGCGCGTCGGCCACCTGGAGGGCCAGCTCGCGGGTCGGGGCGAGCACCAGACCCTGCACGGCGTCCAGGTCGGGGTCGACGGCGGCCAGCAGCGGCAGGCCGAACGCGGCAGTCTTGCCGGTCCCGGTCCCGGCCACCCCGACCAGGTCGTGACCGGCCAGCAACCGGGGCACGGCAGCCGCCTGGATCGGCGTAGGAGTGGTGAAGCCGAGCCGCACGGTCGCGGCGACCAGGGCGTCGGGCAGACCGAGGTCGGCAAAGGGGGCGGCGGTGTCGCACGCCGTGGACAGGTCAGGCACGTCAGGGGCCGATCGCGTGGGGGAGCCCTGACCGAATCACCGGGTGGCGGTCGGGCGGCCGCACACGCCGGGCGCCTCTGGGCGGTGCGGAGCACCGGGACGTCAGGGTTGGACCGGTGCGACGAGCTCCGGGTTGGCTCATGGTACCGGGTGTCGGCAGGGCAGTGTCGTCCGGAGGTTGTCGGCCGGTGTCGAACCGCGTGCGTCGTCGGGCGCGTCGGCGCGTCGTCGTCCACGGTTCGTACCGCTTGTGGACGGGGGGCTCTAGGATCGTGGCGCTGGGGTGAGGAGAGCCAGTGGACGCTGCCGCGACAGACCGGGTGCTCACCGTGCCCAACGCGATCTCCGCCGCGCGGCTGGTGCTGGTGCCGGTGTTCGCGGTGCTGCTGGTCCAGCGTCAGGACGTCGCGGCGCTGGTGGTGCTCGCGGTATCGGGGGCCAGCGACTGGCTGGACGGGGTGCTGGCGCGGCGGCTGGGGCAGGTGTCCCGGCTGGGTCGGCTGCTGGACCCGGCAGCCGACCGGCTGTTCATCGTCGTCACCATCGTCGCGCTGGCCTGGCGGGACGTGGTGCCGTGGTGGCTGGTCGGGGCGCTGGTGGCCCGGGACGCGGCGCTCGGTGCCGTTCAGCTGGTCGTGATGCGGGCGGGCTGGGCACCGCTGCCGGTGCACCTGGCCGGGAAGACCGCCACGCTGATGCTGCTCTACGCCTTCCCGCTGCTGCTGCTCGCCCACCTGACGGTCGACGCGCCGACGGCGGTAGCGACGGGGCTCACCGCGCTCGGCTGGGCGGCGGCGCTGTGGGGTGCGGCGCTGTACTGGACCTCCGGGGTGTTCTACCTGGTCCAGGCGCGGCGGCTGCTCGGCGGTGCGGTATGAGCCCGCGGCACAGCCTGCCTCCGCAGCGGGAGCCGTCCGCGTCGATGACGCTGCTCGACGAGGTGTACCGCCGACCGCTGGACCCTGGCTACCGGGAGGCCGCGCGTCGTCGTCAGGCCACGGGCGCGCCCGCGCCGGTGGGCCGGGGGGTCAGCCTGCTGCTCGCCGCGCTGCTCGGTCTGGCGGTCACGGCCGCCGCGGTCGACCTGCGGCGTCCTGAACCCGGCGCGGTCCAGGCGCGGACGCTGCTGGAGGAGGAGATCGCGGCCCAGCAGGCCCGGGCCGCCCAGGCCCGGTCGACCATCCGCACGACGACCGCCCAGCTGGAGCGGCTGCACGCGGCGGCGCTGGCGGACGAGGACCCGGCGCTGCTCGCCCGGCTGCGCCAGGACCAGGCCCGGTCCGGTGTGGTACCGGTGACAGGACCGGGCGTGCGGATCGTGCTCACCGACGCCGCCGACGTGTCCGACCCGTCGAACCGGGTGCAGGACGTGGACCTGCGGGTCGTGGTCAACGCCCTGTGGGCGGGCGGGGCGGAGGCGGTGGCGGTCAACGGCGCCCGGCTGACCAGCCTCACCGCGATCCGCTCGGCCGGGTCGGCGGTGCTGGTCGACCTGCAGCCGCTGACCAGCCCGTACACCGTAGAGGCGGTCGGCGACCCGGATGCGCTGTCCGTGGCGCTGGCCGGAGCGTCGGCGGGGCAGCACCTGACGACCCTGCGCAGCACCTACGGTATCGGGGTGCAGGTGAGCGTCGGCGATAACCTGTCGCTGCCAGGTACCGGGCAGGTGACGCTGCGGTACGCCTCCGACCCTGACACGACCGAGCCGCTGGAGGAGAGCGAACCATGATTCCGCTGATCGGGCTGGTCGTCGGGGTGGTCGTCGGCCTGGTGCTGCAGCCGACGGTGCCGGTCGAGATGCGGCCCTACCTGCCGATCGCCGTCGTCGCGGCGCTGGACGCGCTGTTCGGCGGGGTCCGGGCGCGGCTGGACGGTATCTTCGACGACCGGGTGTTCGTCATCTCGTTCCTGTCCAACGTCGTGGTCGCGGCGCTGCTGGTGTTCCTCGGCGACCAGCTCGGGGTGGGGTCCCAGCTGTCCACCGCGGTGGTCGTGGTGCTCGGCATCCGGATCTTCGCCAACGCCGCGGCCATCCGGCGGCACGTGTTCAAGGCATGACGATGACCGAGCCGCCCAGCCCCGCACCCGACCCGCAGTCCGACCCGGCGCCGTCCAGCAGCGACGGTCGGCTCAGCCACCGCCGGGCCGACCAGCGTCGGGCCGATCAGCGCCGCGCCGCCGAACCGTCCGGCTGGGCGGCGGTGAGGGTGCTGCTCGTGCCCCGCTCCGGGCGCAACCAGCTGGTCATCGGTGCGCTGTGCGCGCTGCTCGGGTTCGCGGTCGTCGTACAGGTCCGCCAGACCGCCGAGACGAACCTCTCCGGGCTGAGCCAGGCCGAGCTGGTCCGGATAGCCGACGCGGCCGGGGAACGGGCCGACGCGCTGAGCCAGGAGGTCGACGACCTGGAGTCCGAACGGTCGGCGCTGGAGTCCGGGTCCGACACCCGGGCCGCTGCCCTGGCCGCCGCGGAGCGCAACGCCCAGGTGCAGGGCATCCTCGCTGGTCGGCTGCCCGCCGTAGGGCCCGGGGTGACGGTGACGGTCGCCGACCCGGACGGCCGGGTGCGACCGTCCACCCTGCTCAACCTGCTCGAAGAGCTGCGCAACGCCGGGGCGGAGGCGGTCAGCCTGAACGGTGTGCGCGTCGTGGCCAGCACCGCGTTCACCGGGTCGGCGGGACGGGTCGTGGTCGCCGGGCACCTGCTCGACGCCCCGTACACCTGGTCGGTGATCGGAGACCCGACGACGATCGCCACCGCCCTGGAGATCCCCGGCGGGGCGTCCGCCGCGGTCCGGCGCGACGGGGGAGAGGTCGCGGTCACGCAGGAGACGCAGGTCCACGTCACGGCGACCACCACGCCGCCGGAACCGCGCTACGCCACTGCCGTACCGGACGGTAAAGGCTGAGGTGGAAGAGCCGGACGGCGGTACGTTGTCCTCCAGGGCCCTGGGGGCAATATGGTAGGTCACGACCGACGCACGCCACGCCTGACCTAGGAGGTGACATGGAACAGCCCGACTACCGGACCAACGAGCCCGACACCACGATCAACCTCGGCGGTGTCGAACCGGTGGAGTCCGACGCACTACCACCGGTGAGGCTGTCCGCGGACGAGGCCGCAGCGGTCCAGGCGCTGCCAGCAACCTCAGCGTTGCTGATCCTCCACCACGGACCCAGCGCCGGGGCACGCTTCCTGCTCGACGCGGACACCACCGTGTCGGGGCGGTCCACGTCATCGGACATCTTCCTCGACGACGTCACCGTCTCGCGGCGGCACGCGGAGTTCGTCCGCGAGGGTACGTCGTTCACGGTGCGTGACGTGGGCTCCCTCAACGGCACCTACGTCAACCGGGGACGGATCGAGACGCACCTGCTGCGCACCGGGGACGAGGTGCAGATCGGCAAGTTCCGGATGGTGTTCTACCCCAGTCCGGCGCGCGAGGCGGCCGGATGAGCGCTGAGCCGCAACGGGTCGTACGTCCCGCTGCCGCGCGCCCGACGGCACAGCCCGAGACGGCGCAACCCCGGGAAGAGCTCGAACCGTGGCCGCAGGGCATCTCCCGGCGGGCCACGATGCGGATCTCTGACGCGCTGGCCGCGCTGCGGGTGGAGTTCCCGACCATGACCCCGTCGCGGCTGCGCTTCCTGGAGGACCAGGGCCTGGTGCACCCGGTGCGCACCCCGGCCGGCTACCGGCAGTACTCCCCGGCGGACGTCGAACGGCTGCGCTACGTGCTGCGCCAGCAGCGCGACCGCTACCTGCCGCTGCGGGTGATCGCCGAACAGCTGGCCGCGCTGGACGCCGGGCAGAGTACCGAGCCGGTGCCGCGGGCCCGGCTGGCCACCCGGGACGGGGTGTCCGCGACCCGGCAGCACTGGTCGGTGACGACGCTGGCTGCCGATGCGGGTGTGAGCGACACCTTCGTTGCCGACCTGGTCGACGCGGGGGTGCTGCGGCCCGGCCCGCGGGGGATCTTCGAGGCGGGCGACCTGGAGGTCGTGCACACCGCTGTCCGCCTCGCGCAGCACGGGATCGACCCGCGGCACCTGCGGGCCTTCCGGGCCGCCGCCGACCGCCAGGTGGCCCTGGTCGAGCAGGTCGTGGCGCCGCTGCGGGAGCAGAAGGTGGGTGCCGGGACGGCCAAGGCGGGCGCGCTGGCGGCCGAGCTGGGTGAGCTGTGCGCCCAGATGCACACCGCTCTGCTGCGGTCGGCCGTCGCTCACCTGGCCTGATCGCGCCGAGCGTATCGGCCCTGGTAAGCGTAGCGTGGTGGACATGACCAACCAGGCGTGGATACCGGTCCAGCTCGTCGGGGTCCGTGCAGCGGACGACGAGACGGTGGTGCTGCTGCTCGACGGTGTCGCCGGGCTGCTCGTCCCGATCCTTGTCGGTCGCTCCGAGGCGGCGGCGATCGCCGCGGCGCAGGCGGGTCTGGTCCCGCCCCGACCGATGACCCACGACCTGCTCCGGTCGGTCATCGACACCCTGGGGGCGCATCTGGACCGGGTGGAGATCGCCCGGCTGGAGCACGGCGTGTTCTTCGCCGAGCTGGTGTTCGCCGACGGCCGCCGGGTGGACTCGCGGGCCTCCGACGCCATCGCGCTGGCGCAGCGGGCCCGCTGCCCCATGCTGTGCGCGTCCGGCGTGCTCCAGACCGCGGGGGTGACGGTGCAGGTCAGTCCGTCGGAAAACGATCTGGAGGAGTTCCGGGAGTTCCTCGACGAGGTCAGTGCCGACGATTTCGGCACGGCCCCGGATGATAGCCCGCACGAGGACTGAGCTCGACTTCAGGTTGAAGGTGAGACATGAAGAGTGCGACACGCCCGACGGTGCTCGTTGCACCGGTGCTGCCAGGCCCCTAGCGTAAGGCAGGACGAGGAGGACCATCTGGTGAGCAGAAACGAGCGGACCACGCCTGTCCCGGCAGTGTCTCCGGCCGATGTCCCGGTCGGCGCGCAGGGTCTGCTGTTCACCGACGACCTGCCCGAGCTGGACGCCCGGGCCGGGTACCGTGGGCCGACCGCCTGCCGGGCCGCCGGGATCACCTACCGCCAGCTCGACTACTGGGCCCGCACCGGCCTGGTCGAGCCGTCGGTGCGGTCCGCGTCCGGGTCCGGCACCCAGCGGCTGTACTCGTTCCGCGACATCCTCGTGCTCAAGGTCGTCAAGCGGCTGCTGGACACGGGCGTCTCGCTGCAGCAGATCCGCACCGCCGTGGCCCACCTGCGCGAACGCGGGGTGGACGATCTGGCCCAGATCACTCTGATGTCCGACGGCGCCTCGGTGTACGAGTGCACCTCCGCCGACGAGGTGATCGACCTGGTGCAGGGCGGCCAGGGTGTGTTCGGTATCGCCGTCGGCCGGGTCTGGCGCGAGGTCGAGGGCACGCTGTCCACCCTGCCCGCCGAGCAGCCCGCTGAGCCCACAGCCGGGCCCGAGGCAGTCCTGCACGACGAGCTCGCCGAGCGCCGACGGCAGCGGTCAGCGGGCTGACCTAGGACAGTGGGGGACGGTTCCAGCCCCTGATCCACCGGCCTCCTAGGAGGCCGGTTCGGCTTCCTGGCGTCGTGACGTCCGCAGCGCCCGCTCCAGGAGCCTGTCGAAGACCGCGGCCAGCTCGTGCGCGGGGTTGCCCGGCCAGGCGTGGATCGGCCGGGCCGCACCCTGGGCCTGCTGCAGCGCGGCGCGTTCCGGGATGGTGGGGGACAGGACCAGCGGGCCGTACATCTGCTCCAGCTCGGCCAGCCGGTACGACTGCTCGGTGGACCGGGCGCGTACCCGGTTCACGACGATGCCCAGCGGTTGCAGGTCCGGGGCCGGACCGCGGCGCATCTCGTCGACGGTGCGCAGGGCCCGACCCGCTGCCATGACAGCGAACAGACCCGGTTCTGTCACGACGAGAGCCCGGTCGGCGGCGGCCAGCCCGGTGCGGGTCAGCGCTCCCAGGGAGGGCGGGCAGTCGATGACGACGAAGTCGTAGCCGGTGGTGGTGGCCAGGGCCGTACGCAGTCGGTCGGTGCGGTCGCCGGGCCGGTCGTGCTCGATCGACCGTTCGGTGCCGATGATAACGTCCAGACCGCTATCGACCCAGGTAGAGGTGGAGATCGCGGCGCTCACGGTGGTCGGCGACGGATCGGCGAGCACATCGGCCAGCGCCGCTCTGGCGGACCGGGGCTGGAGCGCCATGGTGGCGTCGCCCTGGGGGTCCAGGTCCACCACCAGGGTCTTGAGGCCGTGTTCGAGCGCGGCCGAGGCCAGGCCGAGGGTGACCGAGGTCTTGCCGACCCCGCCCTTGAGACTTGTCACAGCGACCGCGAGCACAGTGCAACGCTAGCCGTGACTGCCCCTGGATGGGAAACTGAGCCCGGATCCACCGATTTGCGCCAGCGCGCCCGCCTGGTGGCGCGCAGCCGGTGGAAAGCGGGGTACCAGGGCTGATCCGACGGCATGATAGGGGAGTGGAGATGAGCGTCGAGCGTCGCGGTCACTCGTGCGTGGTGGTCCGCGCCGCCGGAACCCTGGTGATCGACCCCGGGGCCTGGTCGGACACGGCCGGGGCACTGGACGGGGCCGACGCCGTGCTCGTCACGCACGAGCACCCGGACCACGTCGACGCGGGCGCGGTCGTCGCCTCGGGCCTGCCTGTGTGGGGACCGGCACCTGTGGTGGACCTGCTCGCCGCGGCCGGAGCGGCGGCCGACCGGCTGCACCCGGTGGCGGACGGCGACAAGATCACCCCCGCCGGTGTGCCGGTGCGGGTGCTGGGGGAGTGGCACGAACCGATCCACCCCGACGCACCTCGGTTCGCCAACGTCGGCTACCTGGTCGCCGACCGGGTGCTGCACCCCGGCGACGCCTATGTGGTGCCTGACGGTCCGACCGTAGACCTGGCGTTCGTCCCGGTGAGCGGGCCGTGGCTGCGGATCTCCGATGTCGTGGACTGGGTCCGCCGGGTCCGGCCCCGGCGTGTCGTCCCGGTCCACGACGCCCTGGCGTCGTCGGCAGGCGTCACGCTGGCCTTGCAGTGGGTCGAACGTCTGTGCAAGGTAGAGATCGTCGACCCGGGCGGCACCGTCCCGGTGGTCTGGGAGGAGTCGTAGTCGTGCGGATCGTCCGGGTCGGTGAACGAGACTGGGAGCCGGTGCGCGAGATCCGGCTGCGTGCGCTGCGCGAGGACCCCGGGGCGTTCGGCGTCCGCCCAGAGCGCGAGAACCGGTTCGGGCCCAAGCACTGGCAGATGCGGCTGCGCAGCAGCCCGACCTGGCTGGCCATATCGGATGTCGGCGATCCGGTCGGTGTCGTCACGATGATCTCCGAACCCGCCTCGCCGGTGGACGACCGGCACCTGCTCGGACTGTGGGTGGCCCCGGAAGCCCGCCGCAGCGGGGTCGGGTGGACGCTGGTCGACACCGTCTGCAAAGCGGCCGTCGACGAGGGTGCCCGGACGTTGTCGCTGTGGGTCGAGGACGAGAACGCCCCGGCGATCGACCTGTTCGTGCGCGCCGGGTTCGTCCGCACCAACGAGCGTCAACGCTCGCCCCGCGACGAGACCCGCGTCGAGGAGCGCTACGTCCGCACCATCCAGTAGGACCGGGGGGCGGGGTGCCTTGCATAACCCTGATATGTCATAATGCTCCTTATCGGATATGGGCTAGGACAGATAGAGCGGTGGGCGTCCGCTACGGTGCGGGCTGTGGTCCACCCATGAGGTAGACGACCAGGTCGCGCACTGCGGTCACGTCGTGGCCGGTCGCTTCGACCTTGGTGATGCGCTGCACGGACACGGTGGTGGGCTGCTCGGCGATGGCCCACGATCCGGTCCCCACAGGCACGCGGGTGGGCCAGGGTTTGTGGGTCGTGGTCATTGGGACGGCGATGACGACCTGGCGCCGGGAGTGGAACCGGTCGTCGGACAGCACGAGGTAGGGCCGGTGCCCGCGCTGCTCGCGTCCGACGGTCGGTGCCATGTCGGCCCAGACGACGTCGCCCCGGTCGATCTTCACTCGGCGTCCCCGTGGTCGGCGTCGTAGGTGGCTTCCTGCTCGGCCAGGTCGGCTCGGTCCTCGTCGTCGTAGGGCGTGGCTTCCATGCCGGACCAGAAGTCGGCCTCCCACTGCGCGGCAGCCTGGTCGGCCACCAGCCGCTCCAGGTAGGCGGCCTGGGACACTCCCTGTGAACGCGCGAGGGCTGCTACCTGCTGACGGGTGCACTCGCTCACCCGGATCGTCGTCGTACTCATACACTAAGTGTAGACAGATTTCGACTACATGATGCGGAGTCGTGCGGGTGAAACGGATACGTGCCCGCTACTCGTCCTCCCCCGTCATGGCTCGAGCTACGGGGTTTTGGTCGCTGGTGCGGGGTCCTGGACCCCGCACCAGCGACCAAAACCCCGTAGCCAAGTCGTCGGATCTCTCGGTTCCTGCACACGGAACCTTCACGTGACGATGGAACAGTAGATGGCGGTCGGCCGTTGACTACCTGAGGACTTCGAGACACCTGGAGGGCTGCGATGGCGAACCGGTCGTTGCGCGGGATGCGTATCGGCTCCAACAGCCTGGAGACCGATGACGGTGTCGACTTCGCGCCGCGGTTGCAGGCGCACTACGACTGCGCCAACGGGCACACCGTCGTGCTGCCGTTCTCGATCGAGGCCGACCCGCCGGTGACCTGGGAGTGCCGCTGCGGCTCTGTGGCGCTGCTGCGGGACGCCGACGCGCCCGAGGAGAAAGTCGGTCGACCGGTGCGGACGCACTGGGACATGCTGCTGGAGCGCCGGACGGTCGGCGAGCTCGAAGAGCTGCTGGACGAGCGCCTCGACCTGCTGCGCTCGGGCAAGCTGCGTCGCAGCGCCTAGCTGGTCGACCTGCGAGCCACCCCGCCCAGTACCGTGGTGCTTCGCCGAGCTATCGGACGAGACGGCAGTCCGCACTCGGACTACCTGCTCCCCCGCCCACCCCGGAACAGGCCCGCGATCTGGTGGGCCCGGTGGGTCGCGCCCCACCGGGCCACCGAGACCATCGCCTCGACGATGATTCCCCGGTTCATCTTCGACGCCCCAGCGGTGCGTTCGACGAACACGATCGGCACCTCGACGATGCGGGCCCCGGCCTGCCGGGCCCGCCATGTCATGTCTACCTGGAAGCCGTAGCCCTGTGAGGCCACCTCGGTCAGTGGGAGGCGTCGCAGCAGGTCAGAGGCGTAGGTGCGGAACCCGGCCGTCGCGTCCTTGACGCCCAGGCCGAGCAGCACCCGGGCGTAGAGGTTGGCGCCGCGGGACAGCACCTCGCGGTGCTTCGGCCAGTTCACCACCCGTCCGCCGGGCATCCAGCGCGAACCGATGACCAGGTCGGCCTCGACGGCCAGCAGCGACGGCAGGTCCTGCGCCCGGTGGGAACCGTCGGCGTCCATCTCCACGACCGTGTCGTACTCGTGCCCCAGCGCCCAGTCGAAGCCGACCAGGTAGGCCGTGCCCAGACCCAGCTTGCCGGTACGGCGTAGCACGGCCACCTGCCGTCCGGTGGCGTCCTCGGCAGCCATCCGTTCGACCAGGTCGGCGGTGCCGTCGGGCGAGGCGTCGTCCACGACGAGGACATCGGCCTCGGGCACGTGCTCGGCCAGCAGGTCCAGCGTGACGCCGATGGTCAGCGCCTCGTCGTAGGTCGGGATGACGACCAGGACACGTCGTCGCGAGGTGGTCACAGGGTTGGGCTCCGTTCATCAAGGTGGACCGTGGCGCCACCCTCGGACGGTTCGTCCGTGGTCCTGTCGGTCTGGCTGCGGTACCTGGTGCGCCGCCAGAGGGCGCTGGCGGCGACCACGACGACCGCCGCCAGGGTGGTGAAGGCCGCGGCCCGTCCCGGCCAGGGGCCGAGCCAGGTTGCCGGGGTGGTCGAGGTGCGCAGCGGCAGCGTCGCGACCATCTGGTCGGCTGTGAACAGGTCGGTGCGCTCGACGACCCTGCCGTCCGGGGTGACGACGGCGCTGACTCCCACGGTGGAGACCTGGACGGTGGCCCGACCGTGCTCGACCGCCCGGAGCCGGGTCATCGCCAGCTGCTGGGTGGACTCGGCGGTCCACCCGAAGCTGGCGTTGTTGGTCTGCACCACCAGGACCTCTCCCCCGTGGGTCGCTGCTCCGGCGACCAGGTCGTCGTAGGCGACCTCGAAGCAGATCACCACGCCGACCGTGACGCTGCGACCCAGCCGGGGCACGTCGACGCGCACGACGCCCGGCTCGGTCCCGGCGAGCATGTCCTGGGACACCAGGTCCACCGCCGAGGAGAACGGCCGGACCAGGGACCGCAGCGGGACGTACTCCCCGAACGGTGCCGGGTGCTGCTTGGAGTACTGGTCGACCACGCCGACGCCGGGCTGCCACACCACCGAGGTGTTGTACCGACCGCCCGACGCCGGGTACTGCACGGTCCCGACCAGCAGCGGCGCGTCCACGGCGCGGGCGGCGTCGTCGATCGTCTCCGCGGCGGTCGGGTCGGCCTGGGGGTCGACGTCGGAGCCGTTCTCCGGCCAGAGCACCAGGTCCAGATCGCCGGGAGATACCTGGTCGAGCAACGCCTGCGTGCCCGCGACGTGGTTCTCCAGCACCTGCCAGCGGCGGCCGAAGGCGTCCAGGCCCTGACCGGGCACGTTCCCCTGGACCACGCCGACCCGCAGCGTGCCGCGCTCGGGGGCGGTGTCCAGCGGCACGGCGCACCCGGCGGCGACGGGCACCACGGCCACCGCGGCGGCCAGGGCGGCGGCCCGACGGGCGTGGTGGCACAGCGCCAGCCCCGCCTCGACCAGCAGCGCGCCGACGGCCACGACGACGCCCGTGACCAGCGGTGCACCACCCAGCCAGGCCAGCGGCAGCAGCGGCGAACCCGTCTGGGAGAACGCCAGACGTCCCCACGGGAACCCGCCGAACGGCCACACCGTCAGCAGCTGTTCGGCGGCCACCCAGAGCGTCGCGAACGCCACCGGACCGACCCAGCGATCGGCCCGCGCACCGCAGGCCCGTCGCCACCAGGTCCACAGCGCGCCCGTCGCCGCCTGGAACGCGGCCACGACGACGCTCAGCGCGATCCAGGGCACGATGCCGACCGACGTGTAGGCCCACCACAGCAACGGCAGGTAGACGACCAGACCCCACGACAGGCCGAGCAGGGCGTTCCACCGGGCCGAGTCGCGCCGCAGCGCGAGGTAGAGCAGCCCGACACCGAGCGGGGCACCGGGCCACAGGCCGACGTCGGGGAACGAGAGGGTCGTCAGCAGCCCGCCACCGACGGCCAAGGCCGCGGACCAGCGTCGGGACTGATCGGCCGAGCCGATCGAGCGCGGCGCCCGTGACTGGACTAGGGACCAGCGTCGGGACAGCAGGCTGGTCGGCACCTGTGCAGGGTACGCCACTGGCGACGCATTACCTGAGCAGGGCGCGTCCGGCGGGCCGACCGGCCCGCGCACCCTTCGTACCGTCTGAGGTCCTCAGGCGTTCTCTGTTGAGCGCGCGGGGCCGGTCAGGGCTCCGACCGGTCGGCCGACGCGGGATTGCCGCCGCGGGCTCTCCCGGCCACCAGTGCGACCAGGAAGAAACCTACTCAGGCCCACAGGGGACGCAAGTGTGCGAATACGCTGGTCGCGGGTCCGTCGCCTGGTCAGAGAGCACCAGGCAGTACGTCGGTGTGAGACTTCCCCGGCGTGTTTCTCGCGTGTCGCGCACCTACCCGAAGGTGTCGTAGAGGGTTATCCCTGATCGGACCGCCCGCAGACCGTGGACCGCTACAGGGCGGAGTAGGCCACCACGCCCCGGCGCAGCGCGTCCATGGCCCGGCGGGCGGTCGCGCGCACGCCGGGGTCGGGAGCGGCCTGGGCCAGCTGGCCCAGCAGGTCGACGACCTGCTTCACCCAGCGCACGAAGTCCCCGGCCTCCAACCGACCGGCGCGCAGCACGCTCGGCAGGCTACGGCCCAGCGCCCAGCGGTGGACCGCGTCGACCAGACCCAGGTCAGGTGGTGGGGTGCGGTCCAGGCCCATCTCGGACTCCAGGTCGGCGACGGTGCGCCAGGCCCGCTCGACCTCGGCCACCGCGCGGGCCAGCCGACCGTCGGGCGAACCGGGCACCCGGGGTTCGGTGTTGTCGTCATGACGCGACCGGTAGACCAGGGTGGAGACCGTCGCCGCCAGCTGGGCCGGGTCCAGACCGGTGAGCACCCCGCGGCGCAGGCACTGGGCGGTGAGCAGGTCACGCTCGGTGTAGATGCGGCGCAACCAGCGGCCCGCCGCGGTGGGACGCAGACCGTCGGGTTCGTCGACCAGGTAGCCGAGCTGGCGGAGCACCTCGCACACCGTGTCGAACCGGGCGGCGACCGTCCCGGCCCGACCTGCGATCTGGAGGGCCAGAGCGTCGCGCTCCGCGGCGAGCCGGGCCCGACGCACCCCGTGCCGCAGGTGCTCGGCCCGGTCCGCGCAGGCGTGGCACGGGTGGGCCCGCAGACGTCGGCGCAGATCAGCGATCTGGGCGGCGTCGTCCTTGGCGGCGCGACGGCCCTCCCGGCCGGGTCGGCCCTTCTCCAGGGTTGACAGCTCGTGGCGCAGGTCGTCGTAGGCCACGATGTCGCCCAGGTGGCAGGTCATGGCCGCGGTGGCCTCCTCCAGCGCCTTCGTGGCGGTCTGCAGGGCACGGGCCTGGGCCACGACGGCCCGGTCGGCCTGGTGCTGGGCGAACGACGTCTCCAGCACCTCCCGGGCCCGTTCCTGGCCGACCTGGGCGACGAGGTTGACCGCCATGTTGTACGTCGGCGCGAAGCTGGACCGCAGCGGGTACAGCCGCCGGGAGGCCAGCCCGGCCAGGTGCACCGGGTCCAGACCGGGCCGTCCCAGCACCACCGCGTGGCCCTCGGTGTCGATCCCGCGCCGTCCGGCCCGACCGGTCAGCTGGGTGTACTCACCGGGCGTGAGGTCGGCCATCTGGTGCCCGTCCCACTTCACCAGCTGGTCGAGCACGACGCAGCGGGCCGGCATGTTGATGCCCAGAGCCAGGGTCTCGGTGGCGAACACCACCTTGACCAACCCGGCCGCGAAGAGCTCTTCGACCGTCTCCTTGAACAGCGGCAGCAGACCGGCGTGGTGGGCCGCCACTCCCCGGCTCAGCGCCTCGGCGAACCCGTCGTAGCCCAGCGCGGTGAGGTCATCGGCGTCGACCACGGCCAGCCGTCGTTCGACGACGTCGGCGATCTGGGCCCGTTCGGCCTCGCTGGTCAGGTGCAGCCCCGAGGCGACGCACCGTTCGACGGCCGCGGCGCAGCCCGCCCGGGAGAAGACGAAGACGATCGCCGGGAGCATCCCGGCGCGGTCGAGCACCTCGACCAGCACCGGCGTGGCGGTCACCCGCGGGCGCGGGCCCTTCGGCGCGCGGTCCCGGCGGGCCGGACCTCGCCCGACCGGGGTGGCCAGGCGCCGCAGCGCTCCGACCAGCTCGGGGTTGACCGGCGGGGTGGGGCTCGGTCGACCTTGCCGCGCCGTGGGGGCGGCGGCGTACAGGTCGTGCAGGTGCTCGGCCACCAGGACGTGCTGGCCCAGCGGCACCGGGCGGTGCTCGCTGACCACGACCTCAGTGCCGCCCCGCACCGCCGTCAGCCAGTCGCCGAACTCCTCGGCGTTGGACACCGTGGCGGACAGCGAGACCAGCGTCACCGCGTCCGGCAGGTGGATGATCACCTCTTCCCACACCGCACCACGCGACCGGTCGGCCAGGTAGTGCACCTCGTCCATGACGACGTAGCCCAGGCCGTCCAGGGCGTCCGAGCCGGCGTAGAGCATGTTGCGCAGCACCTCGGTGGTCATCACCACCACCGGTGCGTCGCCGTTGACCGTGGTGTCGCCGGTGAGCAGGCCGACGCGGGACGGGCCGTGGCGGGCGACCAGGTCGTTGTACTTCTGGTTGGACAGCGCCTTGATCGGTGTGGTGTAGAAGGTCTTGCGCCCGGCGGCCAGGCCCAGGTGGACGGCGAACTCGCCGACGACGGTCTTGCCGGCCCCGGTCGGTGCGGCCACGAGCACCCCGCTGCCGGACTCCAGGGCCTGGCAGGCCTGGGTCTGGAAGTCGTCGAGGCCGAAGTCGAGCCGGGCGGCGAACTCGGTGAGCCGTGGGGTGCGACCGCGACGTCGGGCCGCCGCGTACCGTTCGGCCGGGGATGGTTCAGACACGCTGTCAGCCTACGGGGCGCCTGGCCCCTCCGGCGCCGAAGTCATGTGACGAGCTGGACGGAAATTTGGGACTTAGGTCCTAAGTTGTCAGAAACCTGACGTACACGATGGTATGACGCGCCCTAGGGCGAAAGTCCCAGCTCGAGGAGGAGTTCATGAAGGCACTCGTCTACCACGGTCCCGGCCAGAAGGCCTGGGAAGAGGTCCCCAACCCCACGATCCAGGCGCCCACCGATGTCATCATCCAGGTGGACACCACGACGATCTGCGGCAGCGACCTGCACATCCTCAAGGGTGACGTACCGGCCGTGACGCCGGGGCGGATCCTCGGCCACGAGGCAGTCGGTACGATCACCGAGGTCGGCGACGCGGTGACCACGCTCGCGGTCGGTGACCGGGTTATCGTCTCGTGCATCAAGTCCTGCGGGAAGTGCTCCTTCTGCAAGAAGGGCATCTACTCCCACTGCCTGGGCGACGAGGGCGCATCGGGTATGGGCTGGGTCTTCGGCCACCTGATCGACGGCACCCAGGCCGAGTACGTCCGGGTCCCCTACGCCGAGAACTCCGTGTACAAGGTCCCCGCCGGGGTGCCGGACGAGCACGCGGTCATGCTCAGCGACATCCTGCCGACCGGGTTCGAGATCGGCGTGCTCTACGGGCAGGTCAAGCCCGGTGACGTCGTCGCCGTGATCGGCGCTGGCCCGGTGGGCAGCGCGGCGATCATGACCGCCAAGCTGCAGGGCGCGGCACGGGTGATCGCGATCGACCTGGACGACAACCGTCGGGCCCAGGCCCACAAGATCGGCGCGACCCACGACGTCAACCCCGCCGCTCCCGACTGGAAGGAGCAGGTTCTGGCTCTGACCGACGGGCTCGGCGTGGACGTAGCCATCGAGGCCGTCGGCATCCCGGCCACCTTCGACACCTGCGTCCAGATCGTGCGGCCCGGCGGCAACATCGCCAACGTCGGTGTGCACGGCGCGCCGGTCGAGCTGCCCATCCAGAACCTGTGGATCCACAACATCAACATCTCCATGGGGCTGGTCAACACCAACACCCTGGCCATGCTGCTGAACCTGGTCACCGAGAAGAAGCTGCCGGTGGACCAGCTGGTCACCCACCGCTTCACCCTCGACCAGATGATGGACGCCTACGACACGTTCTCCCGCGCGGCGGAGACCAAGGCGATCAAGGTTGCTATCACCCGCGACTGACACCGGCTGATCGAGCAGCCCTGCTGCTCAGACAGCCACAGACGGGCGGCCCGGTGCCACGGGCCGCCCGTCTCGTGCGTCGTGGACCTGGGGGTTGAGCCGCAACGGACCGGCCAGTCACGTTTGGCCGGGCGGACCAGATGTTCGGGCGTAGGCGCGTTCGTCAGTCTGTCTGCGCGGCGGTGATCTCGGCTTTGGCCTGCACGGCCTGCTGGTGGCGGTACAGCGTCGCCCGCGACCACCCGACCAGCGCCGCCGCGTCGGCTGCGGTGCGTCCTTTCTTGCGGGCGTCGGCCACGACGGCGAGCTTGGCCGCGACCTGGTCCGGGTCTACCGGCGGGCGGCCGAAACGGGTCCCGGACGCCCTGGCCGCAAGGTTCACGGGGCACCTGCACGCCGTCCGGTTGACACCAACATGAGGTACGACTAATATTAGATCGTGCTTATCGACTGGACGAGAGCGTTCGACCAGCAGTTCGACCGGATGGAGGCCGACCAGACTCCTGACGGTCAGCGCCGGTTCGACCTGCTCGTGGCGCTGCTGGACGTGCTGAGCGAGCTGGACGCGCCTCCGGACGACGAGTCGGCCTCGCTCAGGCGGGTGCGCCAGTCGCGCAACCACACGGTGTGGCGCGTCGCCCACCCCTACGTGCCCGGTATCGCCGTGCGGCTGGTCTGCTGGTTCCCTCCCGGCGAGGACACGGTGGTCGTCACGCTGTTCGCCGGGGACAAGGCGGGCATGGGCGACGTGTTCTACGACAACGTGGGCGTTCGCTCAGACCAGACCATCGACCAGTGGTTACGAGAGAGGAAGGAAACGAGATGACTACCAGCGAGTTCGTGCGCGGCAACGACAAGGTCGCCCGCGCCCTGCAAGACCCGGACCGCGCCGCCCGGGTGCGCGAGATCCGCGACCAGATGCGCACCGCCGACGAAGCATACGGCGCGACCCTCGCCGCGATCCGCAAGGCAGGGGCGCTGACCCAAGAACAGATCGCCGAGCGGCTGGGCGTCACGCAGGGCGCGGTGTCCCAGATGGAGCGCAAGCCCGACATGCTGCTGTCCACGCTGCGCAACTACCTCATCGCCGTCGGCGCCGAGCGCCCCCGGCTGCTGGTGACCATCGGCGGCGCAGACATCGACGTGGCACTCTGAGGACGCCTGACCGCAGGAGTCAGGCGTCCTCGTCGTCGGTGGCGTCGGGGTCGCGCAGGTCACGGATGGTGCCGGGTGCGAGGTCGGGGACGGAACGTGACTGGCCGTTCCGTTGCGGCTCAACCCCCGACCTGGGTCGTCAGCCCAGCAGGCGCAGCGCCCCGGGGACCAGACGGACCTCCAGGGGCAGCGGGCCGATCCGCTCGCCGTCGGCATAGGCGACCGGGGGCGTCGGGCCCGCGTCGGGCGACGGGGCGATGAGCACCCGGCGGGCGGTGACAGTATGCACCTGCCGGTGGCTCAGGTGGGTGGCGGTGAACAGCCGCGGCAGCAGGGCGAGCACCCGGCCCGTGCCGAGCCGACCGGCCCACAGCACGTCGAGCCGACCGTCGTCGGCCTGAGCCTGGGGGGTGATCTTGATGCCGCCGCCGAAGGCACCAGTGTTCGCCACGGCCACCAGCGGACCGGCGAACTCCTCGGTGGTGCCGTCGTGGACCAGCCGGTAGCCGTACGGCCGGTAGCCGACCAGCTCGGCCGCCAGGGCCCGCAGGTACTTGCCCATGCCCGGCGGGAACCGCATCCGGTTGGCCCGGGCGTTGACGGCGGCGTCGATCCCGCACGAGAGCACCCCGACGTACCACTCGAACGCCTCCTTGCCGGAAGCGCGCACCTGGGCGGCGTCCACCTGGCGCGGACCGTCGGCCAGGCCCCGGCCGACCGTGGCCAGCGCCGCGGGCACGTCGTGGACCGGCAGGCCGAACCAGCGGGCGATATCGTTGCCCGACCCGGACGCGACGATACCCAGCGGCAGGTCTGTACCGGCCACGACGTTGACACCCAGGTGCGTCATCCCGTCGCCGCCGACCACCACCAGGGCGTCCAGCCCGGCCAGCGCCGCGGCCCGGGCGGCGTCGGTGGCCTGCGCCAGGGTCGGCGCCGACAGGTCGGTCACCGTGTGCCCGGCCGCGGCCAGGCCGTCGTGCGCCCGGCGCCCCGCCGCCCGGCCCCGGCCGTGCCCGGCCGTCGGGTTGACCACCAGACCGATCTGGCTCACACCTAGACCTCCAGGTCGAGGTTGGCGTTCACGAAAGCGGCATCCCTGCGGTCGGCCCGGCGGTCGAGCAGCACGCCCACCCCGATCGCGGCGAAGTACAGCACGATCAGCGGCGAGGCGACGAGGAACATCGACAGCACGTCCGGTGTGGGGGTGACGATCGCGGAGACCACGGCGATGATGACCAACGCCCACCGCCAGCGTCTCAGCCAGGTGCTCCCCCGCACCACCCGGGCGGCGGTGAGCGCCACCATGAACAGCGGCAGCAGGAACGTCACACCGAAGGTGAGGATGACCTGCGTGGTGAACGCCAGGTAGACCTGGGCGTCGATCAGGTTGAACGCACCGTGCGGGGTGGCATCGGTGAACAGCGCGATGACGGTAGGGATCGCCCACCAGGCGAAGACCACACCACCGAGGAACAGCACCACGGCCAGCGTGACGAACCCGGTGGTCAGCCGCCGTTCCTTGCGGGTCAGCCCTGGGGCGAGGAACCGCCACAGGTGGTAGATCCACCACGGGCTGGACACGATGACGCCCAGGAAGAAAGCCACCCGCAGCTTCATGTCCAGCGGGTCGCCGACACCGGTGAAGTTGGCCGCGATCTGCAGGTCGCTGCGTTCGGCCAGGTCGTTCAGCGGCGAGAAGAGCAGCTCCATGGTGCGGTCCACCAGGGGCGGCCCGGGCCTGACAGGGCGGTCGAGCCACGGCAGGCTGAGCGACCCGTTCGGTGGGAGCATCCAGCTGCCGACCATGCCGACCAGAAGCCCCACGGCGATCCACAGCGCCCGCTTGCGCAGCTCACGCAGATGGTCGACCAAGGACATGCGTCCCTCAGGGTCGCGACGTTGGCGCACCGCCGGTCAGATGCGGTCGTTGCCCGACGGCTGGTCGGACTGGAGCCGCCGCACGGTCTCCTCGGGAGTCTCGTCGGCCAGGTTGGTGGCCTTCGCCGGGGCTGGCGCGTCCTTCGGCTCGTCGGGACGCATCTCGTTCTTGAAGATGCGCAGCGACTGGCCCAGGCTCTTGGCGGCGACGGGCAGCTTGTTCGCGCCGAACACGATCACCAGGACCAGCAGCAAGACGATCAGCACGACCGGGTTCTCGAAAAACCTACCCATGACTCAGTTCCTCCTGGTGGTAGGACGACAGTGATCGGCACCTGTGGGCTGATCTTACTGGTGTCCAGGGGTGCCGTGTGCTCAACCCCACCATCTGATCCACCGCCGGAAGGCCGCTTCGTGCCGGGCCGTCCGGCGGACCTGGCGCTGGGCCTGGCGCTGGGCGATCCCCGCGCGCCAACGGTCGTGGTCGGCGGCGGTGGCCACCAAGGGGTGCACCCAGGTGCTGGGGGCGGCCTCGACCACGACCTCCAGCCGCTGGCTGAGGGCTTGGAGCCGACCCAGCTCGTCGAACAGGGCCATGGCCTTGTCCCACAGCGAGCGGGCCAGGAAGTACCCGCCGACGACCGTGCCCGCGACGAGCACCAGCCAGAGCAGCAGCCACGCCCACCAGGCCACGGTCATCCGTCCTCTCTGTCGGTCGCCAGCTGTTCGTAGGCCAGCAGCGCGGCACGGGCCGTCGCGGCGACCTGCTGCGCCACCCGCGGCGGGTGGACCGCGACCACGTCGTCGGCCACGCCCAGCAGCAGGTGCTCCAGCCAGGCAGTCGAGACTACCGGCAGGTCCACCTCGAAGGAACCGTCGTCGAGGTTGCGCACCGCGGCGACCGGGGCGGTCTCGGCCACCCGTCGTGCCCGGCTGGCCAGGCGCACCGTCACCACCGTGGCCGTACCGTCGGGGACGAAGCGGTCCGCGTCGGCGGGCACGTCGTGCGCGGCGGCTGACGTATCCAGCACCTGCGCCTCCAGCACCCGGTCCAGGCGGAACAGCCGTTCGGCGTCCGCGGCCAGGCACCAGCCGAGCAGGTACCCGGTGCCGGCGTCGGCCACCAGCCGCACCGGGTCGACGTCCCGCAGCGACGTGCGGTCGGCGGCGTTGACATAGCGCAGCCGCAGCCGACGGTCCTGGGCCAGCGCCGTCGCGACGGTGGCGGCGATATCGGCCCGGGCCCGCACCCCGAGGTCGACGGTGACGGTCCCAGCCTCGGCCGACCCGGTGGTTGACCCGGTCAGCGCGGTGAGCTTGGCCAGCGCTGACGTCAGCACGGCCCGACGGGTGTCGTCCAGAGCCGGGCCGAGGTCTTCGACCAGGGCCCGGATGGCGGCGACCAGCACCACCGCCTCCCGGGCGCCCAGGCGCAGCGGACGGGTCATCCCCCGGGCCTGGGTCAGCCGGACCAGGCCGCGGTCCAGCCGGAACCCGTCGAAGTCGATCAGGTCTTCAGGCTGGTAGCCGGGCGTACCGGACAGCCACAGCGTGTCGATATCGGCGAGCACCTGGTCCTGGGGAACGCCGAACCGCTGGGCCAGATCGTCCAGTGTGGCCTCACCCTGCGCGTCGAGGTACGCGACCATGCCGATGAGCCGCAGCACCCGGTCCGCGGCCCGCTCAGCCACCACGCACCTCCGGAGCGGCGGGGCCCACTGTGCCTTCCGGTCCTGCGATGACTTCCGGTCCTGCTGTGCTTTCTGGTCCTGCCGAGCCGTCCAGCCGGGCTGCGGCCTGCAGCAGCCGCACCACGGCCTCACGGACCGGCGGTGGGTCGAGCACCAGCACGGCGTCGCCGTACCCGACGACCTCCTCGGCCAGCTCCCAGGTGGCCCGGTAGGCGATCTCGACGATGTCACGGCCGCGCAGGGCTGGGTGACCGTCGGCGTCACCTGGTTCGGTCGGCAGCTCGGTCGGCAGCGCCCTGGCCCGCAGCGCCTCGGCCCGTTCGGGCAGCAGCGCGAGCCGGGCGACACCTGCGACGTCCATCCAGCTCTGCTCGGCCGCGGCCACCTCGGCCGGGTCGGGGTGCGCGAAGCCGCCCGGCTCCCCCACCGCCTGGACCGGGCCTTCGATGCGCGACAGCCGGAACGACCGGGGCGCCCCCCGGTCCTGGTCGTGCCCGACGAGCAGCCACCCGCCGCGCCGCGCCGCCAGCTTCCACGGTTCCACGTGCCGGGTGCGCACCTCACCGGTGGCCGCCGCCCGGTAGACGAACCGCACCACCCAGCGCTGCTGCACCGCGTCGAGCAGCGGCGCCAGCGCCGCACCCCCGGCACCGACCCGGGCCGCCAGCCCGATATTCGCCAGGTCCCCGGCCTGCGCCGAGGGAGCGGCCGCGCGCAGCTTGGTCAGGGCCCGGGCCGAGTCGGTCCGCAGCGTCGCGTCCTGCCACACCTGCCCGGCCATGGCCAGCACCCCCAGTTCGGCACCGGTGAGGTCCACCGGGGGCAACGCGTACGCCTCCAGGTCGATGCGGTACCCGATATCGTCACGGTGACCGACGTCGGTCACCGTGACCAGCGGCACCCCCAGCTCACGCAGCGTGTCCTTGTCCCGGTCGAACATCCGCTCGAAAGCGTCACGGGTCGGCGCGTCGGCGTACCCGGCCACAGTGGTGCGCACCTGCTCCTTGGTCATCCGGGTCGGGGTGTTAACCAGGGCGATGACCAGGTCGAGCAGGCGCTCGTCGGACGGGATCGAGGCGACCATCGCCACCACGGTAGTCGCAGCCGTGCGCCAGCGTCGGGTGATCTGGCAGCGCGGCAGCTCGTCAGAGCGTGGGCGCCTTCATCGCGACGGCCGTCCTGCGGAACGGTTCTCACGCGGGTGCGACGTATTCGTGCCTCAGGTCGGTCACTGCGGCGATGTGGTCGAAGTCGCGGTCGGCGGCCAGCACGGTGGCGTCGTTGGCGATGGCGTAACCCGCGATGAGGATGTCGAGCGAGCCCGCCGCGCGGACCAGGCCTGAGCGCCACAGCGCGCTCTGGATGTCGAGCACCAGCGACTCGTCCGGTGCGTGCTCCAGCGGGAACCCCAGGGAGATCTGCTCTCGGTAGTGGGCGTGCTCGGCCGGGGTGCGGGCGCTGTGGCAGAACTCGAGCACCTGGGGCGGGCAGGTGACGAACAGGTCCGAGGGCGCACGCTCGATGCGCCGCAGCCGGGCGGCGACGGCCGTGTCGCCGCCCGCCAGCCTGGCCCACACGGAATTGTCGACCAGGTAGTCGGTCACGGGGCTACGACCGGTGCGTCGAGCCCGGTCTCCAGGCCGTCCAGCGCCGCGATACCGTCGATCATCGCGCCCTTCTGCTTCGAGGCGATGAGCCGGCGCAGCGCCAGGTCGAGGACGGCGCGGTTCGACTTCTCGCCGGTGAGCGCCCGCGCGCGCTCGATCAGCTGCGGATCCAGGTCGACGCTCGTCAACGCCATGGCACGCCCCTTTCACTATATGAACGATTATATACCACTGCATCCCGCTGGTGCGGGACCCGTGCCCTGCGTTGAGACCCCAGCCGGACAACTCCAGGCAGGTGACCTGCGACCACGGACCGGCGCGGTACGGTGACCCGGTGATCACATGGCGCGAAGGTGTGGTGGAACGGCTGGAGACAGCCTGGTCCGGGGCCCAGCCGATGACGGTGAGTGTCGACGACGAGCCGGTGCGCGCGTTGGCCTACCCCCAGGTGGTCGGTCCGGTCGAGGTCGGCGCCAAGGTGCTGCTCAACGTCTCGGCCCTGGCCCGGGGTCTGGGCACCGGGGGCTACGCCCTGGTCGTGGCCCGCACCGACGTCCTGCCGCCGGACCCCGCGCCGGGTCCTGGTCACCTGGTCAAGGCCCGGTACACCCCGTTGCAGACCATGGTGCTTGGTGTCGACGAGCAGGAGTCGGAGCACCACGGCGCGCTGGCCGACGCCGACGACCTGGGCGGCATGCCTGTCGTCGTCGCCGACGTGCACTCGGCGTTGCCCGCGGTCGTCGCCGGGCTGCGGCACGCCGCGGAACGTGCGGGCGCTCCGCCGCCGTCGGTGGCCTACATCCTGACCGACGGCGGCGCGCTGCCCGCCTGGTTCTCCCGTACCGTCGCCGCGCTGCGCGAGGCTGGGTGGCTGGACGTCTGCGTGTCCACGGGGCAGTCGTTCGGTGGTGACCTGGAGGCGGTCACGGTGCACTCCGGGCTGCTCGCTGCCCGTCACGTGGCCGGGGCGGACGTCGCGGTCGTGGCCCAAGGACCGGGCAACCTCGGTACCGGCACCCGGTGGGGTTTCTCCGGCGTGGCGGCCGGTGAGGCCATCAATGCCGCCGGGGTGCTGCGCGGGCGGCCGGTCGCCAGCCTGCGGGTCTCGGCCGCCGACGCCCGGGACCGGCACCTGGGCGTGTCCCACCACAGTCTCACCGCGTACGGCCGGGTGGCCCTGGTCCCGGCGGACGTCGTCGTCCCGCGCTTCGGCGGCGGCCTGACCGACCGCCTCGCCGACCTCGGTGCCATGGTCGCCGCCCAGGCCGCGACCCTGACCGCCCCCGTCGGGCTCCACCACCTGGTCACCCTCACCGCCGACGACGCCCTGCACGCCGCCCTGGCCGCCACCCCGGTCCGGCTGTCCACCATGGGCCGGGGCCTAGACAAGGACCCCGCCGCATTCCTGGCCAGCGCCGTCGCCGGGCTGCACGCCTTCGGCCTGCTCGACTGAGCAGACCTCCGGACACCGCCGACGCCTGTGCGACACTTTCACGCCGGAACGACAGTTTAAACTGTCGTTCCGGCGTGAAAGTGTCGCACAGGCTACCGGGCTGGTCCCGCGCCAGAGGGTGTGCTGCCGTGGCTGCCAGCCGGTGCGAGGGCCGGACGACGGCCCTCGTCGGCGTACCTGCTGACGGAGCCGTCCAGATATTCGCTCGCCACGTCGCAGGACAGTGGTGCAGACTCGTCGACGAGGTTGAGAACTGAACACATGCTCTCGCGGGGCAGATGGAGTGCCCACCACACTGTCGATGTGGGGATCGCCGGTTCGAGTCCGGTCGGGAGCGCAAGAACCGAAGACATGCAGGATTGCTACTCCGGCTCGCACCTCGCGGAAACCGCGACAGACAGGGTCCGCCGAGCGTATGAACAGGCGTTGTCATTTTCGACGGAGGGCGGGAAATGGTGTCGGCCTCCAGCCTGGCCGCACGGTCCTGCCTGGCCTGCTCCAGAAGCCGCAGTCCGTCACGGAAGACCTCGCTGGCACTCTGATACTCCCCAGTACGTTCCGCGTGGGCAGGGGGGCAAGGCCAACCCGAGTCGACGCTAGTGGCGTCCGCCTCGGCAGCGGTAGCCCTGTGCGGCGCGAGAGCGTCACATGACGGAGTCCAGGAACTCGCTCGCCGGGACGGTCCCAACGGATCAGCCGACGTCCTTGCGGAAGCGGAGGAAGTACCCGGCGACGGTCAGCACCACGCCGTAGGCCAGCAGGCCGAGGACGGCGGGGCCGAGGGAGACCAGACTCGTCTGGTCGCTGAGCATGGTGTACATCGACTCACCGGTGACGCTGTCGCCCAGGGCACCGGGCAGGTAGGACAGGAGGGGGATGTCGTTGCCGATTAGCATCGGCAGCATCCGTAGGGTCGGTTCCAGGAACATGGTGATGCCCAGCAGGCTGACGATGGCCACCATCTGGTTGGTGACCAGCGCGCCCAGACCCACCCCGACCAGGCCCCACAGGACCATCGCCAGGACCATCCGGGCGAACATCTCCCAGGTCTGGCCGTCGCCGAGGCCGGTGGCGTCCCCGAGCAGGGCCAGCGGTGCGGCACCCAGCAGCAGGCACCCGACGATCACGGCCACCGCGTACAGCGCGCCCAGCGGGACGACGGAGACGAACTTCGCGGCCAGCACCCGCCACCGCACCGGGTCGGCCAGCAGCGTGGGGGTGAGGGTCTGGTGCCGGTACTCCCCCGCTACGGACATCGCCCCGACGATGGCCGGGAACACGAAGCCGAACGTCGTGCCCATGGAGTACAGCAGACGGGCCAGGTCGTCACCGGCCGGGACGAACATGTCTTCGTCCATCTCCGCCCCGCCGAAGTGCACGGTGAACACCATCATCGCGACGTTCATGCCGGTCCAGGCGACGGTGACGAGCAGGAGCGCCCACCAGGTGCGGGTCGAGAAGTACTTGCGGAACTCCATCGACAACGTCTGTGCGTAGGCGTTCATCGGATGTCCCCCTGTCCTTCGGTCAGCGCCAGGAAGGCCGCCTCCAGCCCGCCGCGCTGGGTGGCGAGCTGGTGCAGCTCGATCCCGGCGGCGAACGCGGCGTGGCCGATCTCGGCGGCCGTGGGCCCGACCAGCACCGTGCCAGACGGTCCGGTGGTGAGCGTCCAGCCTTGGTCCTGCGCCAGCCGGGCCAGGGCCTCAGGATCGGCAGCGGCAACATCGGTGCGGTTCTCGTGCGCGCTGGCAGCCAGCTCGGCCAGGGGCGAGGCGTGCACCAACCGCCCGTGGGCGATGATCACCACGTCGTCGACGGACTGCTGCACCTCGGACAGCAGGTGCGAGGAGACCAGGACGGCCTTGCCCTGGTCCGCCAGGTGGCGCAGCAGGTCGCGTATCCACACGATGCCCTCGGGGTCCAGCCCGTTGGTCGGTTCGTCCAGCAGCAGCACCTGCGGGTCGCCCAGCAGCGCCACCGCCAGGCCCAGCCGGGCCCGCATCCCCATGGAGAACCCGCCGACCCGTCGCCCGGCCGCCGAGCCCAGCCCGACCAGGTCCAGCACCTGGGCGCACCGCGCCTGGTCGATCCCGGCCCCGGCGGCGATCATCGCCGCGTGGTCCGTGGCGGTCCGGCCCGGGTGGAAGCTCGAGGCTTCCAGCGCCGCGCCGACGTGCCGCATCGGCGCGGGCAGCTGCTGGTAGGTGCGCCCGTCGAATGTCGCCGTCCCGCTGGTCGGCCGGGTCAGGCCGAGCGCCATGCGCAGCGTGGTGGTCTTCCCGGCCCCGTTGGGCCCGAGAAACCCGGTCACCTTGCCGGGCGGCACCGTGAACGACAGGTCGTCCACGGCCGTGAGCGGCCCGAACCTCTTCGTCAGACCATCGATCTCGAGCACGCATCCACTCCTGCTGCTTCGCCTGTTTTCTTCACAGATCCTACACGCCTGAGTCGTCCGCCCCCGCAGCCGCGCGGCCGATCTTCCACTCCGCCCTGAGGGGGCGGCGGCTCGGAGCGCCGGGGCGGACTTTCCGCACCAGACGCCCCGAGCGGGCTGAGGTGACAGCTACCCCAGCTCGACGTGCCGCAGCTCCGCGTACCCGTCGACCAGGGAGTCCAGCGTTACCGTCGTGTCGCCCTTGAGGTGCTGGTCGAAAAAGGCGAGCGTCACCGCCTGGGTGATCTCCAGGGCCCTCTGGGGTTTGATCTGCGATCCCAGCCCGATGAGCTCGAGCTCCTGCTCCGACTCGGCGAAGAGTCCGAGGTCCGTATAGCTCAGGTGGGCGCTGCCCTCGATGACGAACAGGGTCTGGGAGGCAGCCAGTACACCGGCGAGCCCGTCGGTGTACGCTCTCATGCCCTCCTGCATCTCTCGACACTCGGCGACGTAGGCGGCCTCGTCCTCGAACTCTTCGAGAAGCTGGTTCCGTTCCGCTTCGGTCAGGGTCTCCAGGGAGCACATGTCGAACTCTGGGTCCACGAGCTCCGCCGCGCCGTCGGGCGCGGACAGCATCAGGAAAGGCGCGGGAGTCGCACCGTCCTGAGGTGCCGTCCAGACACCGCCGTCCATGTTGATCGCCGCCTTGATCCGGCTGTCGGTGAGAGCCAGCTCGTAGGCTGTCGCACCGCCGAGCGAGTGCCCGGTGATTCCCAGACGGTCCAGGTCCAGACGACCGGCGAAGCCAGAATCACGCGTTCCGTCGTCCAGCTCGGTCAGCGCATCGATCACGAACACCGCGTCGTCGGTCATGATCTGGGATTCCATCTCGGCGAGCTCAAGTCCAGGATACTTTTCTTCCAGGGAGGCGTATGCCGCCTCGTCCAGCTCCACGCTTCCCCCCGGCAGCAGCGACACACCAGCCAGGTAGGTGTGGTCGACAGCCACGACGACGTACCCGTGGCTTGCCAGGTCCTCGTACTGCGAGGTGTAGAGCTCCATGGGGACACCCAGCCCGTGAGAGAACAGCACGACCGGGTAGCGCGACTGGTCGTCAGCCAGCGCCAGGTTTTCTTTGGCGTGCGTCGTCACCGCGGTCAGGCGAGCGTCGTACGGCGGCGGGACAACTAGCTCCGCCGAGCCGCGGGCATAGCTCCGGTAGGGCACGGTGGCGTCGTCCTCGGCCGGGTACAGGACCTGGACCATGATCTCCCGCGGGGCTGTCGACCCGGTGATCACAGCATTGTCGCGGTCGTCGTCCACCAGGTGGAGGTACTGCGTGCCCACCGTATACTGTCCGGTCGGCACTGGTAGCACCGACGCTGTTGTCGCCGTCTTGGTCGGTGTCGCCTGGGGTGACTCCGAACCGGACGAGCAGGCCACGGCCGACGACAGCGCCAGGGCCGTCAGGGCCAGGCCGACCACGTACTTCAGAGTTCGTCTGGTCGCTATTGTCCGGGCGGGTGACTCTGATCTGAGCATGGGTTCTTCTCTCCTTCTTCCGGTGTTGCGCAGATGGCAGACTGATACGTCCGACACTCCTTGCGCTTCGGCCTCGTGGCCGACTTCTTCTATCCGCCTCTTGTCCTTCCGGACGAGTCGACGGCTACTCGGTGATGAGGGTGCGGGGGCTGATCTTGCGCACCCTGAGAGCCACCAGCGTCGCGACCACCCCTGCCAAGACCACGATGCTGACGGCCATCCCTACGCTGGTCGGTACGAAGGCGTGCATCAGCGCGCTGCGGGAGTCCAGGGTGTGGAACACGGCGTCGATCACGGACGGGAAGGCCAGGTGCCCGACCGCACCGCCCACCACCGCACCGACTGCGACCACCGGCAGGTAGGTCATGACGACCTGGCGGACCAGCTGTCCGGTGGTGAAGCCGACCGCTTTCTGGATCCCGAAACCGCGCCGCCCCCGCAGGATCGCCATGCTCAGCACCAAGAACAAGACCAGCGCGATGGTCACCGCCGTGAGAGCCAGGACGATGACCGACACCAGGAGCGTGATGTCCCCGTAGACGGCGGTCTGGGCTGACAGCTCTGCGTCGGCGTCATACACCTCGAGTCCTGGAGCGTCCCAGTCCCGCTCGATCTGGGCTATGAGGGTGGCTACCTGTGCAGGGTCTTTCACGTAGACGTAGATGGCGAGGTGCTGGAAATCCGGCTGCATCTTTCGCGCACCGTCGGTGGTCAGGTAGGCCTGGTTGAGGTTGACCAGACCGGTGACCAGGTACTCGACGTCCTCGCCGCCGGTGTTGACGCGCACCGTGTCGCCCACACCCTTGCCCAGCCGGTCGGCGGTGGCCCAGCCGATGACCACCTCGTTGTCGTACGCGGGGTAGCAACCTTCGTAGAGCATGGTGCCCTCGGTCTGCTCGAAGTCGTCCGTCACGAAGACGAACGCGTAGGAGCCGTCGAGACGCACGTCCAGCCCTGTGTAGAAGACCGAGGAACGTATGTCGTCACGTTCGGCCAGGTCCGCCTGGATCGCGGCAGCGGTAGCGGAGTCCTCGGAGTAGACCATGATGTCTGGCACCTCTCCGACCAGCGACGCGATGAACTTCTCCGACCGGGCGCCGATGTTCTCGTAGAGCGCAGCGCTGACCACCCCCATGAAGGCGGTGACCGCGACGACCATGCCCACGGTGACCATCTGGCCTCTGGTCTGGACCGTCGACTTGACGGCCATCAGCCAGGTCAGCCGCCCACGGGATGTCGCCAGCGGCAGGTGGTTGCGCTTGAAGCTGTGCACCACCAGACCGCCGCGCAGCGCGGTCAGCGGTCGCAGCCGACGGATGCGGAGCGCCGCGATCCCGGCCACGACCAGCGTTCCCACTGTCACGACCAGGAACGTCACCAGCGCGGGCCCCGGGGCGAAACCTGGTGCCCACGGCCTCATCGACTCCTGCTCCAGCAGGTTGGACACCAGCGGGAGCAGAAGCTGGCTCCCGCCCACACCGATGAGCGCCCCGGACCCCGCGACCAGGCAGAACTGACCGACGAGCGAACCGCTCACCTGACCAGAGGTGTACCCCACGACCTTGAGGACACCGATATCGGTCATGGACTCCTCGATCGAGGCCGCGACGCGGAACCGCACCATCACCAGGGCGACCAGCCCGACGAGCGCCGCGACGACCAGCAGCATAGCTGCCAGGATCGTGCCCATCATGACACCGGCCGTCTTGATACCGTCGTAGAGCAACACAACGGCCCGGGCGGAGGTCTGCTGCTCGAAGACGTCGTCGATCAGAAGGTCGGCGATCGTGTCGGTCCGCGCGGGGTCGTCAAGACGGACCTTTACGTACACCCCGTGAGCGTGGGGAAACTGGTCCGCCAGTGCGGCAAAGGCGGTTTCGTCGACGTAGAACCTGAAGACAGCGATGCCAAGCCCGACGTCGTCGACGAACCCGCGGACCGTGTAGACGACCGGGGTCCTGTCGAGAAGGACGGTGAACGTGTCTCCGACGGAATACCCGAACTTGGCCTGGAAGGAGTAGGGCATGTAGATGCCGTCGGCACCCAGCGGTTCAGCGCCGCCGCGCAGCTGCGGCAGGTCCATGTCCCGAGCCGCGTCGTAGACAGCGAAGACCGGGAGGAACGTCGTCTTGTCGGTACCGTCGCTGCGTGTGAAACTGCCGTCGGGCCACAGCACCGGTTCGTGGTCGACCGTTGCAACGTCGGGACGGTCGGTCAGCCAGGCGATCTGGGCCTCGCTGTCGTAGTGGTCGGTCTCCAGGAGTATCACGTCCGGCACTTTCGCCGCTCTGGCCTGCTCGTCGAAAGCGGAAGGGTAGGTCGTGGTCAGGACCAGACCGAGGTCGATCATCATGGCGGCCAGGGCAGCGAACCCGGCCAGGGCGAGCATGTGGACTTTGACCTTGCGGATGCTGGCGAGCGCTAGCCGCATTACGGGGCGCACCGGTCACCAGCCCATCTCGACGAGGAAGGAACGCAGGGTGCTGTTGCGGTCGGCGTCGTCCTCGTGGATGTACGGGCCCAGGGCGAGGTCGCCGACGATCGCGCCGTCGCGCAGGTAGAGCACCCGGTTGCCGCGTCGGGCGGACTTCAGGTCGTGGGTCACCATGACGATGCTCTGGCCGTGGTCGTGCACGGCGGAGAAGACGTCAAGGACCGCGCTGCCCGCGGTCTGGTCGAGCGCGCCGGTCGGTTCGTCGGCGAACAGCACGGCCGGGGAGTTGACGAGGGCGCGGACGATGCCTGCCCGTTGGGCCTCGCCGACGGAGACCTGGGCGGGGAACTTGCTGCAGGTCTCCTCCGAGACGTGCACCTGGGCGAACAGCTGACGAGCGCGGGCCGCGACGGCTTTCTTGTCCTTGGTGACCAGCAGGCCGGCGGCCATGACGTTGTCCATCAGGGACATGGTGTCCAGCAGGTAGACCTGCTGGAAGACGAAACCGCAGTGGCTGCGGCGGAACCGGGCCAGGGCCGACTCGGACCGCCCGGTGATCGAAGTCCCAGCGAACGTCACCTCGCCCAGGGTGGGTTTGTCGATACCGGACAGCGCGTACAGCAGGGTCGTCTTCCCGCTGCCCGAAGCACCCATGACGACGGTGAAGTCGCCCTCCCGGATCTCCAGGTCGAGGTTACGCAGGACGTGCTGCTGCACTCCGCCGGTCGAGAACGTCTTGGAGAGCTTGTCCGTGGTGAGTACCGGTGTCGACATGACTCCTCATCATGGTCCGAGTCTCTGAACGCGTCCCGAGAGAACCTGAACCAGACCCCAAAATTTTCGTTCGGGTATCTGAACCGGCCCGCTCATGCCAGGGCGAAGGTGAGCGTGACGGCCAGGCCGTGACCGGTGACCGTCGGCACGGGAGCCGACCCGTCCAGATCGGGCTCTGGTCCGATATTGGCGCAGGTCAGTGTCCCGTTCATCTGGATGGCGAAGAGACGCGCCAGGTACAGGCCCAGACCCGCACCGGGCGTGCCCTGCGCCGCGGCGCCGCGGAAGTACTTGTGGGTCAGCAGCGGCAGCTCGGCCGGGTCCACGCCCGGCCCTTCGTCGGTGACGACGACGCACAGGGCGCGGGCGTCGTCGTCGGTCCAGGCGTGGACCTCGATCGGTGTCCTGGCGTGCTTGTAGGAGTTGGCGACGACGTTGTCGACCACCTGGGCCAGGCGCACCGGGTCCGCCTGGATCATGCACTCGGGAACGTCGACGTCGCCGATGCGGTGTTTCGGGTCGGCCTCGCGCAGCAGCTCGACCAGCCGGGTCGAGGGCACCGGGACCGGTGCAACCACCAGCTGTTCGGCGTCGTCCAGCGTGGCTTCGAGCATATTGGAGACCAGCGCGTCGATCTGGTCGGTCTTGGCCATGATCCGGTCCAGCTGGGCGCGGTGCCTGGTGTCGTCCTCGGTGGCGGTCAGGCACTCGGTGATCGCCTTGATCGACGCCACGGGAGTCTTCAGGTCGTGGCTGAGGGAGGCCACCAGCTCCTTCTTCGACAGGTCTGCGGCCCGTTCCCGGTCGCGGGCCAGCCGCAGCTCGGACCGCATCAGGTCGAAGCTCTCGGTGAAGGCTCCGAAGGCGTTGGTCCGGTCCATGGCCAGCGGGGTGTCGAGGTCTCCCGTCGCGACCCGGACGGCAAAGTTCTTCATCTGGACGAACGGCCGGACCAGCCGCCGGTGCACGTACCACCCGAACCCCACGACGACCACCCCGACGCCCGCCATCGTGACCAGCACGGCCAGGCGGAACCGCTCCGTCCAGGCCGCTTCTTCCTCGGTCACGTCGGCGCGGAACGCGACCCGTGCGACCACCTGGTCGTCCCGCTCGACATCCATCACGGTGTCACCGTGCCGGTAGGCGTCCCCGAGACTGTAGGCCTGTCCCTCCGCCGTCGCAGCCAGCACACGGCCGTCGGGGGCGAGCACGACGTAGTCGGACGCCCCCTGCGGCCGGGGCAGCTCTGACGGCGGGAGGGTCTCGGAATCGGCCAGTGTTCGTACGACGTAGTTACAGGCCACGAGGTTCACGGAGCGTTCCGGCAGGTCCTTGGCGGACGTCAGGAGCACGGTGGAACCGGCCGCCAGGACGGCGACCACGGCGACGAGAAGCCAGCGCAGTCGCATCTCACTCCTCGTCCGCGAACTGATAGCCCGTGCCCCAGACCGTCGTGATCCAGCGCTGCTCGGCGTCACCCAGCTTGGCGCGCAGACGGCCGACGTGGACGTTCAGCGTGGCGTCGTTGGTGATCGAACTGCCCCAGACTCCGGTGAACAGCTCCGCCTTGGGCACGACGCGGCCGCGGTGGCGCAGCAGGTAGGCCAGCAGCCGGTACTCCATGGCGGTCAGCGTCACCTCGCCGTCGGGACCGAAGACCAGACGGGAGGCCAGGTCGACCCGGTAGTCGCCGAACCGGATCTCGTGGGCTGAGGGTGCTGGCGGCGCCGGGCTGTTCCCGTACCGTCTCAGCACCGCCTTGACCTTGGCCAGCAGGACCGACAGCAGGTACGGCTTGGTGATGTAGTCGTCGCCGCCGATGTTGAGGGCGAGCAGCACGTCGTCGTCGGACGACCGGGCGGAGATGAACAGGATCGGGATATCGGTCTCGGTCCGCAGCCGCTTGCAGACCTCGAAGCCGGAGTCACCACCGAGGTTCACGTCCAGCAGGATCAGCGACACCTGGTGCGAGGCCAGGAAGTCGAAGCACTCGGCGGCCGTGGCGACCCACGCGGTACTGACGTCGAACAGGGTGAAGTACTCGACCGTCGACTCCGACAGCGCCACCTCGTCGTCGACGACCAGGCAGTCGACAGTCGGCAGGACGGGGCTCACACCAGATCCTCTCTGGGTCGGCACAGCCACCCGCACGGGCGGCACCCCCCAGCGTAGGGTCGAACCAGCCCGGACCGGGGTCATTCGCCCGTCAGTCCGCCAGACGACGACCCGCCGAGGGCGGTCGGATACCGTGCCGATCGTCGCCTCCTCGACCGGCTGCCCCTAGTTGTACTAAGTACGAAGCCACAACGTTGGTGACATCGGTGCGTCCGCAGCCGTCTCGTATGCTGGACGTTCATCCTAGACGTTTCTCAGGCCTGCTAGCCTGTTTTGCACAGAGTGGCAGACAGTTTTGGGGGAAAGCACAATGAGTGGCGACCATCGTACACCAATGACCACGAACCTGCCCAACGGCTATGGAAGTCAGTTCGATATGCTGGCCGGACAGTTGCGCCGGGTGATAATCGATCTGTACATGATAAGTAACTATGCAATTGAAGAAATATGGGACGATTATTATGTTGCCAAAGGCCAGAAGGCGCAGTGGTCGCGGCCGGGCCCCGATGGGTACGGCGGCGGCACCTACGACCAAGGGTACATGTCCCCTGGTGAGGTGCTCGGCGACCATCTAAGTGGCGGGGCAGACTGCTCCGGAAATTTCGACAGCATCCGCAACAGTGTCAGGTCTGTCATCGAGCCGTGGCGTGACATCCCGGCTCCCGATTCGCCCGGGTTGCATGCGGCCACCAAGCGCGCTGATGCGTGCGTCAACCGATTTATGCATAAAGGCCCTATCGGCGGCCCTCCTATACCGGACGGTCCACCCGGTACTGGGGACGAGGGAAATATGGCGGCAACTCTGCAGACCATCTGGGACGAACTGCACGGCTCCGAGGTCTACAACCCTCGTGATCCGGCGAGCAAGCCCCCGGCCCTGGAGGGAACCACGGCACTTGTCTTCGAGCAGTATATCCGCAACATCGATGCGGCGATCATCGTGTTTCATCAGATCGCGACGGTCCTGCAGGCTTCGCTCAAAGCCCAAGAAACGCTGTGGAAGACAGCCCGGGGATGCGTGATCAAGATTCTCCAGCATTTTGTCAGAGAGTGCGACCGGGCAGTGAGTACACATTTTGCGAACCGTGCCTCGGCCGAGAAGAGAGCGGCATCCCTAGAGCTGACCGTGTGCCTCAGCGTCATCGGCGTTGCCCCGTCGACCCCCCTAGTCGTCGGTACGACAGTGACGAACCTTGGCCTCTTTGTCGCGTCCTATGTAGGTGCTGACCCTCCACGCGGAGGTGTCCAGACAGATTCCTATGACATTAAGGTCCCCCACGTCAGCAACTACGCTAACGCCATGAGCGAGTTATATGGCGCATTCGGAACCGATGATGATAGTTTTGTGGCTGCGGCCTCACTCCCGATGCGTCGATTTGTTCCTTCTGTATGGAATGACCTGAACGCCACTGTCACCGCGGCTGAGACGCGGATTAATCAAGACCTCATTAATTGTCTCCAGGAGGTCACCGCGAACCGAGGAATCGTCGATCTTGTCCCCGACCCGATCGAGTTGAGCGAGATTGATTCATATAACAAGTTCCACCGCCGTATTGGCGTCAATACAGGTCGGACCGACCGTGTCGCCCGGCTGCTGACAGCACTCAGCCATCAGATCGGGATGATTGGAGCCGACGCAAATGACACTCGTCTTGCCGGCGGCTACCCCGACAGCATGGTGCGCCGCAGCTGTCTGATCGGAATCGGAGCGGACGGGCCAGCTGAGCAGTTCGATGCTCTGGCTTACCTCTTGTACATTCTGGCGGACGAACTCGGGTGGGAGGTTGACCGCGCCGAGCGAAACTTCAGCGCCGCTGTGGCCGTGCTGGACGACGCCAACACCGCAGCAAAAGATACACTGCAGCGACTGGCTGCCGAGTATGGTCTCGGGTACGAGCAGGGAGGGGCGGTGGTTGGCGTCGACTCCTATCCTTTCGATAGATACGAAAAATGATCGATCGAACAAATGTGGGACAGGCGAGAGCAGGGCGGAGCCGGTATGTTGATGGAAGACCATGAAGTCGCAAATTGGGCCGGGAGTTATCGGTCCCTACGGATTGGAGCGTACGTGCGGGCAGCACGCGGTCGCTGGTGGGTGGTCGGCCTAGTCATGGTCCTGCTCTGGGCGTCGGCCTGTTCCGATTCCGACGGGAAGGGCCACCAGGATACAGGTACGGCTACCCAAGGACCCGTCCCCGTCGGTACTTCCTTCGACCCCCCGTCACGCTTCGACCTCACGCGGACAGTCTCGCTCAACAAAGACGACGTTCTTCACGGCACGCTGCACGACACCATGTTCCTGTCCGTCACCAACGACGCTCTACGAGCCGTCGATCTTCGCAGCGGAGCACAGTCCTGGTCGGTCGACCTGTCCACCGGATCGGAGCAGTACTACCTAGGCTCTCCGTTCGTGACCAATAATATCGTCGCTGCGGTAACCGCCGAGAATTCCAGGAGCGACGTGTACACTATCAGCGTCACCGGCGTCGATGTCGACACCGGTGACGTGGCCTGGAAAAGTTCCATCCCCCCTCTACGGATCCCCCTGATCCCCGGCTATGTCCCCTCCGACGAATTCTGTAGAGTCCACTTTACCGAGCACAGCGACGGCCTGCTGATCACCCTCGATGGACAGTTCGACCCGCTGACCACCTTCTTTTTGGATCCGAGTACCGGCAACATTCACTGGATAGCCGACGTGCTGGTCTTCGGGATAGCGACCGGCCCGTATGCTCTTGCATTTTTTATCGTTCCAGATGGGGATAGGTACTACCGGCACGTCGTGGTCTTCGACCTGCGCACCGGTCAGATTGGGACACAGCTGACTGACTCGGCAGGGGGGATACGGCTATACGTCGACGCCCACAACGACGAATCCTACATAGTGGTGAATCTGGACAGTGGTCGACCTGATAGTTTTCTGCGGTTCTCCTCGGCAGACTCCTCCGTTCAACCATTCGCCCCCTCGGAGGGCGACATGCGTTACGAGAAAGACGCCGACTGTTCCCTCGAGGCCGGACAGCCAGTGCTGCTGTGCCAGATCGCCCACACGGGGGTCTACGGGGTCGATCCCGTCTCAGGGCGAACGGTCTGGGCGTCCGATGACGCGACACACTACTATGTATTTCAGTATCACGGTAACGTCTACGGTGTGATGAGCTACATCGATAGCGATCCGTTCGAGGCATTCAGCCTGGTGTCCGGCCAGCCGGTTAACTCCGACCTGCAAATTCAGCCTATCATTGTGGATGCAGCCCGGTCTCGGCCGATCATGGTGAACGAGTACGGAGCGGTGGGTGTGTTCAACGGCGAATACGTCTGGGCTCCTGCCTCAGGCTGACCCTGCTCGGCCGCCGCGGTGACCGGTCGGGGTCGGCGCTGGCCTTGAAGTTGTAGACGGTGCGGATGCGGCGGTCTACCCGGGCGGTCGGGCCGATATGGGAGACGATCGCGTCGAGGTCTTTGTACGCCATGGGGCACTCGTCGAGGGTGCCGGCGTCTACGGTGCTGGAGAAGACCCCGGCCATCGCCTTCTTGTAGGCCGAGACGGTGTAGTGCTGCTTGACCTCTGATCGGCTCATGAGACGGCCCGCACCGTGCGGGGCGCTGTAGTTCCACTCGGGGTTACCCAGGCCGGTACACACCAGCGCGCCGTCGCGCATGTTGATCGGGACGACGATCTGCTCCCCTTCCCGGGCGGATACGGCACCTTTGCGGACGATCTGGCGCTCGACGTCCACGTAGTTGTGGACGGTGCTGATCCGGTCGGCGACGCGTAGGTGCATCTTCTTGACGATGTCGTCGGCGATCGCCCGGCGGTTCAGGTCGGCGAACTGCTGCGCGATCGCCGTGTCGTGGAGGTAGTCCTCCAGCGTCTGGCCGGTCACGTAGGCCAGCTCGTACGGCACGTCCGTCCCGCCCCGGCCGCCTAGCTCGTCGTACCCGCGCTGCTGGTAGTGCCGTGCGACCTGCGCCCCGAGGTTACGGCTGCCCGAGTGGACCAGAAGGTACAGGGTGCCGTCGTCGTCGACGTCGACCTCCACGAAGTGGTTCCCGCCGCCCAGGGTGCCCAGGCTCAGCCCGGCCCGGTCGACGTCGACGTCGCACCGCAGGTCGTCCAGGTCCAGGCGCGAGGCGTACCGGTGCGGCGTCGTGCGCACGGCCGCGCCAGCGGGTACGACAGACCGGACGACGGCGTCCAGCCGGGGCAGCTCGAGGCGGGTGCCGGCCAGGACGACCGTCTCCACCCCGCAGCCGATGTCCAGACCGACCAGACCCGGGACGATGCTGTCGGAATATGTCAGCGTCGTCCCGATGGCCACCCCGGCCCCGGCGTGGACGTCAGGCATGATGCGGATCGTGGACCCGGCCAGGTGCGGACAGTCGCACAGCGCCCGGACCTGGCCCCGCGCCGCCGGGTCGATGGTGTCGGTGAACACGACGGCGCGGTTGTGCGTCCCTTCGACGGTGAGGATGGCCTGCTCCTATCTGGTCCGGACGAAGTCCGGTCCCCGGTATACCCGCACCGGGTCGCCGCGGACGATCTGGTGGTGCTCACGCCAGTTGGCACCAGCTGCTTGGGTCTGGGCGTCCTGGGCGCGACGTTCCACAGTCTGACGCAGGCGGGCGGTCGCGGTGCGCCGGTTGAGGTGCTGGCTGCGTTCGTCGGTGCTGACCGCGGTGTCCCCCGTCGGCAGGTACACCGCCCGCACTCCCGACTCGGTCTTGTTGACGTGCTGTCCCCCGCGTCCCGGGCTCCGGAAGGTCTCGATCCGCACCTGCGCCGGGTCGAAGGTGTCGACCGAAGCCGGTCGGGCGCCGAGGCTCACGTCGACGTACCAGTTCTTCCGTCCGTGATTCGGACGCACCGGGCTGCGGCAGACCCACAGCACGCTGCCTTCGAGCGCGGCCAGCTCCGCGGGTCCGGTGAACCGGACGGACCGGAACCACCCAGGTCGGCGGCCAGGAGTCGAGTCCACCAGCTCCACCGTGGAGAACTCGGCAGCCAACGCCTCGAACAACCGGCCGACGGCGATCTCGCACTCGGCCGGCCCGCCCTGACCGGACGACAGCTGCAGCAGAACCCGTCCGGTCATCGCTCCGCGGACCCTGGGGTCTTCGACGCAGGCAGGTTCATGTCGCCTACGGTGGCAGGGCGCCGGATCTCGCGCACCGGAATATCGGGCTGGCTCAGGCGGTGAAATCGGCCGCGAGACGGACGACCGACGGCGGCACCTCCGCCTGGTTGGTGCCCGACGGCTCGACAGCGGCGGTGCGGGCCGCGACGGTGACGGTGCCCGACCAGGCCGCGGCGTCGGTGTCGTCCTGGGGTGGTTTGGGTTCGCCGTCCAGCACCCGGCAGCTCCACTGGTCGATGGGCAGCGCCAGGACCCGGGTGGCCGCCAGCTCTTTGGCGGTGGGCGGCCGGACCTCGCTGCTGCGGCCCGGCAGGTAGCGGTCGAGCAGCACGTCCAGCGCAGCGGGCTTCTCGGCGTCGGCGACGTCGGCCAACCGTCCGTAGAGGACGGCGCTGCAGCCGCGCACCCCGGTCTGGTAGGCGCTGTGCCCGACGACGACCGCGGTCAGCTCCGCCACCGAGACCGCCACCAGACGGCCGTCGCCGACCAGCCGCATCCAGCGCGACCCGGTCGACCCGTGCATGACGATCCGCTCGCCCCACCGGGCGATACCGGTCGGCACCACGCAGGGACGGCCCTCGTCGTCGACGTAGGCCACATGCGCCAGCGTCGTAGCGTCCAGCAGGGCGTCGAGCTGGGCCCGGTCGTCGGTCATCCGCTCTTGGTGCCGGACTGAGACAAGAGGTCGAGAAGACATACCCGTCAGGCTACGACGGAAAGGCTCACAGTCGGCTGGCGTGGATGGTGGTGACGATGATGGCGCGGGCGCCGATCTCGTACAGGTCGTCCATGAGGCGGTTGGTCTGGGTGCGCGGGACCATGGCGCGGACGGCGCACCACTGCTTGTCGTGCAGCGGGGCGACTGTCGGGGACTCCAGGCCTGGGGTGAGGCGGACAGCGCGTTCCACGGCGGACACGGGGCAGTCGTAGTCCATCAGGACGTACTCGCGGGCCGTGATGACGCCCCGCAGGCGCCGGGTGAGCACGCCCAGGGCGTCGGCGTCCACGCCGTCGGCCCGCACCAGCACCGCCTCGGAGTGCAGCAGCGGGTCGCCGAACACCTCCAGACCGGCCGAGCGCAGGGTCGTACCGGTCTCCACCACGTCGGCGATGACGTCGGCCACGCCCAACTGGATGGATGACTCCACCGCCCCGTCCAGCCTGACCACCGCGGCCGGCGTCACCCCGTGCTCGGCGAGGTGGGTGCTGACCAGCACCGGGTACGACGTGGCGACCCGCAGCCCGGCGATGTCTTTGACGTCCGACAGACGTCCGACCGGGGCGGCGAAGCGGAAGGTGGACCGGGCGAACCCCAGCTCCAGGTGCTCGGTGGCCGAGGACCCGGAGTCCAGGAGCAGGTCACGGCCGGTGATCCCGACGTCGACGGTGCCCTCCCCCACATACGTCGCGACGTCGCGGGGACGCAGGAAGAAGAACTCGGCGTCGTTGTCCGGGTCGGCCAGCACCAGCTCCCGGCTGTCGCGCCGCTGCCGGTACCCGGCCTCGCGCAGCATGACGGCCGCTGGTTCGGACAGCGACCCCTTGTTCGGGACGGCGATGCGCAGCATCGGCACCTCACAGGTGGGTGTAGACGTCGGACAGGGTCAGGCCGCGGGCGATCAGCAGCACCTGCGCGTGGTACAGCAGCTGGGAGACCTCCTCCGCGGTGCGCGTTGCGGACTCGTGCTCGGCGGCCATCCACGACTCGGCGGCCTCCTCGACCAGCTTCTTGCCGATGGCATGGACCCCGGCGTCCAGCTCGGCGACGGTCCGCGACCCGGCGGGCCGGGTGGTCGCCTTGTGCTCCAGCTCGGCGAACAGGTCTTCGAAGGTCTTCACAGACGACGATGCTAGGCCATGCCACCCCAACCTCGCCCTCAGGGCAACCCCTCCAGTGAGAACCGATAAAACTGTGTCGCGCCTAAGACTCTGGACCGGAGCGGTGCCAGACGGTGCATGGCAAGGCGCAGGACACTGAGTCAGACCGCCGACGGGGCGAGTGCACGCAGGGCGCCGACGGTGGCGACGGCGGCGGCAGCGGCCTCGGCCCCCTTGTCCTCGTGGGAGCCGGGCAGCCCGGCCCGGTCACGAGCCTGCATCTCGTTGTTGCAGGTCAGGACGCCGAAACCGACGGGGACGCCGGTGCGCAGGGCGACCTCGGTCAGACCGTAGGTGACCGACTGGCAGACGTAGTCGAAGTGCGGGGTGCCACCCCGGACGACCACACCCAGCGCCACGACCGCATCAGCACCGCCGCGGGCTGCGGCCGACGCGGCGACGGTGAGCTCGACGGTGCCGGGCACCCGGACCACCGTGACCTGCTCCACCGCGGCGGCTTCCAGGGCGCGCAGGGCCCCGGCCAGCAGGCCGTCCATCACCGTGGTGTGCCAGCTGGCCGCCACGACGACGATCTTCAGCCCCCGCCCGTCCCCGGTGATCTCGGGGGAACCTGTTCCGCTCACGTCCGTCTCCTCCTGTCGGCCGGGGTGCCCACCATGGTCGGGCTGCTCACCGGGCTGTTGTTGGTGCGGTCCAGCACATCGGGCAGGTTCGGCGGCGGTGCGCTGAGCAGGTGGCCCATCGCCTGACGCTTGGTCTCCAGATAGGCCGCATTGTGCGGGGTGCGACCGACCTCCAGCGACTCGACCGCCGCGATATGCACCCCTAGGGCGCGCAGCCCCGCGGCCTTCGCCGGGTTGTTCGTCAGCAACCGCACCGACGTCAGCCCCAGGTCGGTGAGGATCGCCGCGGCCGCCCCGTACTCGCGCCGGTCGGCCGGCCAGCCGAGGTCCAGGTTGGCCTGGACCGTGTCGCGGCCCGCGTCCTGCAGGGCGTAGGCGGCGATCTTGGCCAGCAGGCCGATCCCCCGCCCCTCGTGCCCGCGCAGGTAGACCACGGCACCGCCGTGCTCAGCCACCAGCGCCATAGCGGTGTGCAGCTGGGGGCCGCAGTCGCAGCGCAACGACCCGAACCCGTCGCCGGTGAGGCACTCGGAGTGCACCCGGACCAGCGGCGCGTCTCCCGGAGGTGTTGGCGAGACCAGCGCTACGTGCTCGGCGCCCGTGCGCAGGTCACGGTAGCCGACGATCTCGAACTCCCCGTGCGCCGTGGGCAGCCGGGCGGTGTCGGTGCGGTGCACCCGGGGGGTGGTCGGGGCCGGGCCCTGGGTCTGGACGACCGGGTCGTGCTCCAACCGCCAGGCGATGAGGTCGGCGATGGTGAGCACCACCAGGCCCTTCGCGGCGGCGAGCCGCTCGGCGTCGGGCAGGCGCATCATCGAACCGTCGTCGTGCACCAGCTCGGCGATCCCGCCGACGGGTTCCAGACCGGCCAGGCGGCACAGGTCCACGGCCGCTTCGGTGTGCCCGGCCCGGTGCAGCACCCCACCCGGCACGGCCCGCAGCGGCAGCACATGCCCGGGACGGATGATGTCACCGGGGCCGCTGGCCGGGTCGGCCAGCACCTTGAGGGTGCGCGACCGGTCCGCCGCGGAGATACCCGTCGTCACCCCGGTCGCCGCGTCCACCGTCACCGTGTACGCCGTGCGTCTGGGGTCCTGGCTGTGCGGGACCATGAGCGGCAGGTCCAGGGCGTCGGCCCGCGCGGCCGGCATCGGGGCGCACAGATAACCCGAGGAGTGCCGGATGGTCCAGCCCACCCACTGGGGGGTGGCCGACTGGGCGGCCAGCACCACGTCAGCCTCGTTCTCCCGTTCCGGGTTGTCCACGACGAGCACCGGACGGCCTTCGCGCAGCTCGTCCAGCGCCTGGTCCACCGTGCCGATCATCAGCGGGCCTCCAGCAGCCGTTCGGTGTACTTGGCGAGCACGTCGACCTCCAGGTTGACCTGGATGCCAGGCGCTAGGCGGACGAGTGTGGTGCTGTCCAGCGTCGTGGGTATCAGGCTGACTCCGAAGGCGGTGGCCAGATCGGGCGCCCAGGTGGCCCTGCTTGTGGGGCCGTCCGACCGCGGGCCGACCGTGGTGACCGTCAGGGACACCCCGTCGACGGTGATCGACCCCTTGCGGGCGACGTAGCGGGCCAGGTCGTCGGACAGGGCAATCTGGATCTCGTCCCAGCGTTCGCCCGGGTCGCGCGAGACGATGGTGCCCACGCCGTCCACGTGGCCCTGGACGATGTGCCCGCCGAACCGTCCGGCGGCGCTGAGCGCCCGTTCGAGGTTCACCGCGTCGCCGACCTGGAGCCCGCCCAGCGTGGAGTGACGCAGGGTCTCGGGCATGACGTCGGCGGCAAAGGTGCCGTCCTGAAGGCTGGTGACGGTCAGGCAGACACCCGAAACGGCGATGGAGTCTCCTTCATGGGCGTCGCCGGTCACCAGCGGACCGCTGACGACCAGGCGAGCGTCCGCCGTCTCGGACTCCTGGCCAGGCTGCTCGACGGCGACCAGGTGGCCGACCTCTTCGACGATCCCGGTGAACATGTCAGTGCTCCGTTCTCGGTGCTGTCAGAACTCTTCGGGGGTCTTGGGGGTTGTCCGCAGCGTGAGGAAGACGTCCGGGCCGAGCCGCTGGGTGCTGGTGACGTCCAGGCGCAAGGCGTCGGCGATGGTGCTGATGTTCAAGTCGCCGACCGCGGACGGTCCCGCGCCGAGCAGCACCGGGGCGATATAGGCGTGGACCGCGTCGACCAGACCGGCGCGCAGGAAGGCCGCAGCCAGCGTCGGGCCGCCCTCGACCAGCAGGTGACGGATCTCGCGCCGGACCAGGGCGGTGAGCACGTCGGCTGGGTCGTGGCTGCGCACCTGCACCAGCGCGCCACCCGGCCCGCGCAGCGCAGCCCCGGGCGGGATGTCCCGGTGGCCGACGACGACGCGCAGCGGCTGATGGGCGGCGAGCGTCGTGCCCTCCGGGTCGTCCGTGGTGCGGGCGGTGAGGGCGGGGTCGTCGGTCAGGGCGGTCGTCGTACCGACCGCGATGGCGTCCACCTGGGCCCGCAGCGCGTGGGCGTGCGCCCGGGACTGGGCCGAGGTGATCCACCGGCTGCTCCCGTCGGCGGCGGCCACCCGGCCGTCGAGCGTCGTGGCGACCTTGACGGTGACGTAGGGACGGCCCTGGGACACGGCGGACCACCACGGCCCCAGCATGGCGCGGCCCTCGTCGGCCAGCACCCCGCCGACGACGTCCACCCCGGCACCGGCCAGGCGTGCGGCACCGCCCGCGGCGGTGGGGTTTGGGTCGGTGACGGAGAAGACCACCCGGGCGACACCGGCCGCGATCAGGGCTTCGGTGCACGGACCGGTCCGGCCGGTGTGGTTGCACGGTTCCAGGGTGACGACCATCGTCGCCCCGCGCGGGTCGTGACCTCTGGTCCTGGCGTCGGCCAGGGTGGCGACCTCGGCGTGCGGCGTCCCGGCACCGGAGTGCCAGCCCTCACCCAGCTGCGTGCCGTCCGTGCCGAGGAGCACGGCGCCGACGCGCGGGTTCGGGCCGTGGGCAGGACCACGTCCCGCCAGCGCCAGAGCGTGCCGCAGGGCGGCGAGCTCGGTGTCGCTGACCGCGCCGCCGACCTCGGCCGGGCCCGTCGTGCCGATGCCGTCCGTCGTGCCACCTCCCGGTTCGTTCCGGGGGTGCGCGGGAGGGGTGGACACAGGGCGCTGACGCCCTGGCCACCAGCCTGGGCGTGCGCCCAGGCCACGTCTCCTCCCATCCGGACTTTCACCGTCGGTCCTGGAGTTCCACCAGGTCAACCGCTCACACCGTCAGGTACTCGACCGTCTGGCGTTCACGGGTCGCGGACTGTCACCGCCGGTTCGGACTTGCACCGACCCCGGAGAACGTTGCTTGCCCGGCCATTCTGCCACGGTCTCAGGCATGCAACCGGCCTGTCTAGCGATGACTGGGGCAGGGCTGAGCGCTACGCCTGGTGGGGTGCCTCGGCCAGGGCGCGCAGGGCGGCGATCTCCGCGGCCGGGTCGTCTGCCCCGTACACCGCCGACCCGGCGACGAACACGTCGGCCCCGGCCCGGGCGATCCGAGCGATCGTCGTGCGGGACACCCCGCCGTCGACCTGCACCCGTACCGTGCTCGGTCCGCCGTCCGACCCGATGGCCTGGCGCAGACGGCGCACCTTGGGCAGCGTGCCCTCGATGAACGACTGCCCGCCGAACCCGGGTTCTACGGTCATGACCAGCACCATGTCGAACTCCCCCAGCAGGTCCAGCAGCGGTTCCACCGGAGTTGCCGGACGCACCGCCACCGCGGCGCGCACCCCACCGGCCCGTAGCTCGCGGGCCAGCCGGACCGGCGCCTGGGTGGCCTCCGTGTGGAACGTCACCGACGCGGCCCCGGCCGCGGCGTACTGCGGCGCCCAGCGGTCGGCGTCGTCGATCATCAGGTGCACGTCGAGCGGCACCGGCGAGACCTGCGCCAGACGGGCCACCACGGGCAGCCCGAGCGTGAGGTTCGGCACGAAGTGCCCATCCATGACGTCGACGTGCGCAGCGTCGGCGGTAGAGATCCGCGCCAGCTCGGCCTCGAGGTTGGCCGGATCGGCGGACAAGATACTGGGGTTGATCTGCACCGTCATAGCGCGGTCCAGCCTACCGGTCGAGCCCGCCGCCCGCCGTCCCGCCCGCGAGAGATGGGCATCCACGTGAGAGTTGGGCTTGCAAGCCCACCTCTCACGTGGATGCCCATCTCTCGGTGCTCAGAGGCACTCACCGCTGAGACCGGCACCGGCTGGGTGGTCAGGCTGTCCGGCACAGCAGCGTCAGGAACATGGCGTCGGTGCCGTGCCGGTGCGGCCACAGCTGGACGGCGCCGGACGGGGTGAGCGCGTCTACCAAGGTCTCGTCGTCGGTACTGAGGACCTGGTGCAGGACGGGGCCCGCTTCGACCACCGAGACGTCCAGTCCGGCCTTCTTGGCAGCCCGGAGCGCATCGGTGACGACCAGGGACGTCTCGGCCAGGTGGGGCGAGCAGGTGACATACCCGACCACCCCGCCGACGCGCACCGCGCGCAGCGCCGAGGCGAGCAGCGCGCGCTGCAGCGTGCCCAGCGGGGCCAGGTCCGCCGGGGTGCGGCGCCACCGGGACTCCGGGCGCCGCCGCAACGCACCCAGCCCGGTGCACGGGGCATCGACCAGGACCCGGTCGTACCGGCCCGGTTCGGCCTCACCGACCTCCCGACCGTCGCCGGTACGCACCTGGACCGACGTCAGCGCCCGCACGGCCCGGGCCACCAGCCGGGTGCGGTGCGGCGCCACCTCGTTCGCCACCAGACGGGCGCCGCGCTGGGCGGCCAGCGCACCGAGCAGGGCCGCCTTGCCGCCCGGACCGGCGCACAGGTCCAGCCAGGTAGCGTCCGGGCCGTCGACGGGCCCCTCTAGAGGAACAGCGGCCAGCAGCAGCGCGACCAGCTGGCTGCCCTCGTCCTGCACGCCCGCCGTCCCGTCGCGCACCGCCGCCGACGCTGCGGGGTCTCCCCCGGGCAGCACGACCGCTGTGGGTGCCAGCCGGCCCGGGGTGCCTCCGACCTGATCGGCCAGGTCGGACGTGGTGATGAGCCCGGGTCGGGCGGCCAGCGTCACCCGGGGCGGTTCGTTGTCCGCAGTGAGCAGGTCGGTCAGATCCTCGGCGTCGCGGCCGTGCCCGACCAGCGCCTCGCGCAGCGCCCGGACGATCCACGCCGGGTGGCTCCAGCGCACGACCAGCCGGGCGTCCGCGTCGTCGCCCGCGGCGGCTTCGGCCCGGTCCAGCCAGGTCGACGCCGGTTCCGCAGCGACCTGGCGCAGCACCGCGTTGACCAGCTGGGCCGGTCCGGCGCCGATCTGGTCGCGGGCCAGGCCCACGGTCGCCGAGACCGCGGCGTGCTCCGGCACCCGCATCGCGAACAGCTGGTGCACGCCCAGGCGCAGCACGTCGAGCACCCGAGCATCTAGTCGGTCCAGGTCCCGGTCGACCACCAGGGCGAGCACCGCGTCGTACTGGCCGCGCATCCGCAGCGTGCCGTAGGCCAGCTCGGTGGCGAAGGCCGCGTCCCGGCCGTGCAGGTGGTGAGTCGCCAGCACCGTCGGGGCGACGAGGTTGGCGTAGGCGTCGCCCTCGGCCACCTCGCACAGCACCTGGAACGCCGCCCGACGGGCCGGGTCGGCGGTACGTGCCCGGGCCGACGGGGCCTGGGCCCCGCGCTGGGTGCGGCCTGCCGCCCGGGCGGCGCCGCGCTGGCGACCACGGGCGTCACGACGACCGTGGTCGTCCCTCTGGTCGGTCACAGGACTGGGCTGTCGTCCGCACCGAGCACCGTGTCTGCGTCCAGCCGGGCGCCGCGCGCCCAGTCCGGGGCGGGCATGGCTCGGCGCCCAGCGGGTGTCACGGTGGTCAGCCGCACCGCGTAGGTGGCGGTGCCGACGAAGACCTCTCGACGCCCCACCAGCACCTGACCGGGCGCCAGGTCAGCGGTCTGCTCGCCAGGTGGCACGACGGTCACCGGCCCGATCCCCAGCCGAGCCCCGGCCAGCGTCGTCCAGGCACCAGGCGCCGGAGTGCAGGCGCGGATCCGACGGTCCACGGCCATCGCGGGATGCTCCCAGCGCACCCGGGCGTCGTCGGTAGTGATCTTGGGTGCGTGGCTCACCCCGTCGCCGGGCTGCGGGACGGGCACCAGGACGCCGTCCTCGATCCCGTCGAGGGTACGCACCAGCAGGTCAGCCCCCGTGACGGCGAGCCGTGCCAGCAGGTCCCCGGAGGTGTCGGCGGCCCGGATGGTCTCGGTGACCAGGCCGAACGTCGGCCCGGTGTCCATGCCCTCTTCGATGCGGAAGGTCGTGGCACCGGTCACCTCGTCCCCGGCCAGCACCGCATGCTGCACCGGCGCGGCACCCCGCCAGGCCGGCAGCACGGAGAAGTGCAGGTTGATCCACCCGTACCGAGGCACGTCCAGCACCGACGCGGGCAGCAGCGCCCCGTACGCGACGACTGGCGCGGCGTCTACCTCCAGCTCGGCCAACCGGGCCACGAACTCCGGTTCGCCCGGCCGCCGGGGCATCAGCACCTCCAGCCCGGCCTCCCGCGCGACGGCACCGACCTCGCTGGGTCTGGTACCCCTCCCCCGCCCCGCGGGCGCATCCGGCCGGGTCAGCACGGCGACCACCTCGTGCCGCGACGTGAGCAGGGCTTCCAGAGCGGTCACGGCGGGCGCGGGTGATCCAGCGAAGAGCAGACGCATGCTCCGATCCTAGAGCCGGAGCCGACGCGCGGATCTTCAGAACTGCGTCCCAATCCCTAGACCATCGTGTCGGGCCAGCGGTCGACAGCCTCGCTGAACTCGATACTGTGCGAGTCTCGGCAGTCAGCGGAGGTCGGCGGGGTCGACGCGGACACGCAGGGTGCCGGGTTCGCGGCGGGAGCTGCGGACGGCTAGGGATGCAGCCAGGGACGAGGTCAGGGTGGGGCCCTGACGCAGGGGGGCGCGCAGGAGCAGGCGGACTGCGTCGGGGTCGTCGTCGGTGGGAGCCGGGACCGGACCGAGGCGGGTGGCGTGCGGGACGTCCACCCGGGCGGCGACCGTCTGCACCGCGTCGCGGGTGCCGACGAGGGTGGCGACGCGGACGGTCGGCGGCAGGCCCAGCTCGACACGTTCGGCCAGGTCACCGCTGGCCAGCCAGGCGGGGTCCCAGCGGACCAAGGCCTGGGTGGGTCGGGGCGGGCCGTCACCGACCACCAGGACCTCGCCGTCGGCGCGAACCAGGGCGGCGGCGGCCAGCCAGCGGCGCAGGGTCTCGGTCTCGTCGCGCAGGCCCGCGCCGACCTGGGCGTCCAGCAGCACCGCGGCGGCATACCCACCATCGGCTACCGGTTCCGCGCCGGGGGTGGCGACGACCAGCGCCGGTCGGGCCGGTACCTGGTCCAGCACTCCCTCGGGTTCCTGGTCGAGGCGAGAGCCGGGTGAGCCGGTTCGTCCGGCCGAGGCGGGTGCTGACGAGCGCACCTGAGAGTCGAGCGCGGCCGCTGGCTCGGCCGGGCCCTGCGGGGAAGGCGACGAAGGACGGACGCTTGCACCGGACACCCGGACAGTCACCCCAGGGAAGGCCCGGCCGAGCTCTTCGGCGGTGCGTTGGGACCCCACCCGCACCGCCCGCAGACCGTCGAACCCGCACGGCCCGCACCGCCAGTCCCCGGCCAGTCGGCCGCACCAGGTGCAGGCCGGGCTGTGGTCGGCCGCGGCCAGGTGCAGCGGTCCGTGGCAGGCCGTGCAGGTGGCCGATGCTCGGCAGCGGGCGCAGGCCACCAGGGGCAGATACCCGGCCCGGGGCACCTGGACCAGCACCGGGCCGTCGGCCAGCGCGTCGCGCACCGCGTGCCAGGCCGGGCTGGGCAGCCGGGCCGCGGCGGCGGGACCTTCGCGGGCCAGCTCGACGCTGGTCAGGGCCCGTACCCGGGGGGTGCGGTCACGCAGCACGGGACGGTCGGCCACCACGGCGTGGGCCCAGCCGCGCTCCACCAGGCCCTGAGCGGGCACCGACCGGCCGAAGGCCCCGAGCAGCAACCCGCAGCCCTCGAGCTCGGCCCGCAGGGCGAGCACCTCACGCACGTGGGGGTAGGGAGCGCGCGGCTCGACGTGCAGGTCGTCGCCATCGTCCCAGCACACCGCCAGACCCAGGTCCCGGACCGGGGCGAACGCCGCCGCCCGGGTACCCACCACCACATCAGCCCGACCCCGGGCCGCCGCGAGGAACGCCCGGTACCGCCGGGTCGGGCCCATGCTGGCCTCCAGACGCACCGTCCCGCCCTGGTGTCCCCGCTGACGTTCCGGCAGGCCCACGGCGGTCAGGGCGTCGCACACCCGAGCCACGTCCCGGGCGTCCGGCACCACGACCAGCGCACCGCGCCCGCCCAGGACGCACGACGCCACCGCCTGCGCCACCGCGACCGACCAGTCGACGCAGCTCGCGTCGTCGGAGCTCGTGCTGTCAGGTCGGGGCCAGCCAGGCAGCGCCGACCACACCGCCCTCGGGGCCCCGCCTTCGCGCAGATGGCGGCAGAACGCCGCCCCGCCTCGGTAGGCCGACCAGGCGTCGGTGCCCGGCGAGGGCGGTGTCGGTGCCTGTTCAGGGGCAGGACAGTAGGGACGGTTCCTGCCGTCCTCATGCCCCTGGTCACTGCGTGACCGGGCAGGACAGTAGGAACCGTCCCTACTGTCCTGTGGCGACCCACTACCGTCCTGTGGCGACCCAGGGGTCTCCTGGGTCTCCGACCCTGTGGAGCCCTCATCAGGCAAGCTCCCCACCACTACTCCACACGACTGCGTCGTGCGGAGCCTCTCGCGGCGTGGGCCCAGAACCGTCCCCATTGTCTCGTCCGTCCCCATTGTCTCGTCGGGCTCGGACTCCACCCGGGCGTGCCGCGGGGGCACGGCCAGGCGCAGGACGTCGGTCATGGTCCCGGCGTAGCGGTCCGCGACGGCCCGGGCCAGCGTCGCGACCTGGCCGGTGAGCACCGGCTCGGCGGAGACGACCTTCCGCAGCGGGACGAGCTGGCCGTCGTACTCCGGGGTCTGGGCGCGGCCCAGCAGCCAGCCGGACACCTCCCGTCCGGCGAACCGGACCTTGACCCGCACCCCGGGCTGGGCGACGTCGGCCAGTTCCGGCGGCACCAGGTACTCGAACACCCGGTCCAGGTGACGCGGGGTGACGTCGACGCACACCCGGGCCACCGGCAGGTCCGCGGCGACTTCCGCGGCGGGTCGAGTGGTCACCGGGAACCCCCTGGGTCGAAGTACGAGGTGACACACCAGGTACGAGGGCAGAACCTCGTCCCTGGTGTGCTACCTCGTACCTCGCGCCGGGACGTCACAGTCGTAGGGTAGGCGTCCGGGCGCACCGATCTCAGGCGACTGCGGCGCGCAGGGCGTCGACGCGGCTGGTCTGCTCCCAGGTGAAACGGTCGTCGGAGCGGCCGAAGTGGCCGTAGGCGGCCGTGGGGCGGTAGATGGGGCGCAGCAGGTTCAGGTCGGCGATGATCGCCGCGGGCCGCAGGTCGAACACCTGGCCGATCGCGGCGGCCAGGGCGTCGTCGCTGGCCTGCCCGGTGCCGAACGTGTCCACGTACAGCCCCACCGGGTGCGCCCGGCCGATGGCGTAGGCCACCTGGACCTCGCAGCGCCGGGCCAGGCCCGCCGCGACGACGTTCTTCGCCACCCAGCGCAGCGCGTAGGCCGCGGAACGGTCGACCTTCGACGGGTCCTTGCCGGAGAAGGCACCCCCGCCGTGCCGCGCCGACCCGCCGTAGGTGTCGACGATGATCTTGCGGCCGGTCAGCCCCGCGTCGCCCTGGGGTCCGCCGACGACGAACAGGCCCGTCGGGTTCACGAACAGGTCGTACGACGAGGTGTCCAGGTCCAGACGGCCCAGCACCGGTTCGACCACCACCTCCCGCACCGCCGGGGCGAGCGTGGCGGTCAGCTCGACGTGCGGGTCGTGCTGGGTGGACACCACCACGGCGGCCACCCGGACCGGCCGGTCGCCGTCGTACTCGACGGTCACCTGGGTCTTGCCGTCGGGCCGCAGCCCCGGTACCTCGCCGGAGCGGCGCACCGCCGCCAGCCGTTCGGCCAGCCGGTGCGCGGTCCAGACCGGCAGCGGCATCAGGTCGGGTGTCTCGTCGCAGGCATAGCCGAACATCAACCCCTGGTCACCAGCGCCCTGCAGGTCGTACGGGTCGAAGTCGGCCGTGTCGTCCCGGGCCTCCAGGGCCTTGTCGACCCCCTGGGCGATATCCGGTGACTGCTGGCCGATGGACACCGACACCCCGCACGAGTCGCCGTCGAAACCTATCCGCGACGAGGTGTACCCGATCTCCCGGACCACCTGCCGCACGATCTGCGGGATCTCCACGTAGGCGCTGGTCGTCACCTCCCCCGCGACGTGCACCAGCCCGGTCGTGACCATGGTCTCCACCGCCACCCGCGCGGCCGGGTCTTGGACCAGCATCGCGTCGAGGATCGCGTCGGAGATCTGGTCGCAGACCTTGTCCGGATGCCCCTCGGTGACCGACTCGGACGTGAACAGACGCGACAGGACCATGCCGCTTACCCTAGGGGCTGTCGCCCGGTGTCGCCCCAGAACGTCGGATGCTGGGATCCGGTCAGCGCGGGGACCGGCACGGCGGCGTCCGGGTCGCGGTCTACCTGGTGCGGTCGGACAGCCGGGCCACGACCGCGTCCCACACCACGTGGGCCACATCGTCCTTGCTGCCCTCGGCCGTAGCCACGACCTGCCCGGCGGCGTCGAGCACGGTGACCTCGTTGTCCGGGGTGCCGAACCCGCGACCGCCGTCCACCCGGTTCACCACCAGCAGGTCGGCGCGCTTGCGGCGGGCCTTGGCCCGGCCGTGGTCGAGCACCGACGCGTGCTGGTCGCCGGTCTCCGCGGCGAACCCGACGACGAGCTGGTCCGGTGACGGCCGGTGCGCCGCGAGCTCGGCGAGCACGTCCGGGTTCTCCACCAGCTCGACGGTCGGCACCTGGGTGCTCTTCTTGATCTTGGTCCCGGCGATGTGCGCCGGACGGAAGTCGGCGACGGCCGCGGTCATCACCACGACATCGGCACCGGCTGCGGCCTCGACCATCGCGTCGCGCAGCTCGAGCGCCGTGGCCACGGTGCGCACCTGCACCCCACCGGGGGGCGGCACGGCCAGGTTGGCGGCGACCAGCACGACGTCGGCACCCCGTTCGCGGGCGGCCCGGGCCAGCGCGACACCCTGGCGGCCGGTAGAACGGTTGCCGAGGAAACGCACCGGGTCGATCGGTTCCTGGGTGCCCCCGGCGGACACCACGACCCGCCGTCCGCTCAGATCGCCCTGGCCGACCAGGCGCAGCGCGGCGGCGACGACGGCCTCCGGCGCGGGCAGCCTGCCAGGACCGGAGTCGGTGCCGGTCAGCCGACCGTCGTCGGGGTCCAGCACCTGCACGCCCCGGTCCCGCAGCGTGGCGACGTTGGCGACGGTGGCCGGGTGCTGCCACATCTGGGTGTGCATCGCCGGGACCATCAGCACCGGGCAGGTCGCGACCAGCAGGGTCGCGGTCAGTAGGTCGTCGGCCCGTCCCGTCGCGGCGCGGGCCAGCAGGTCGGCCGTCGCCGGTGCGACGACCACGAGATCGGCGGTGCGACCGATCTCTACGTGCGCGACGTGCTCGACATCGTCGAACACGTCGGTGCTCACCGGTTCGCCGGACAGCGCCGCCCAGGTGGGCGCGCCGACGAAGCGCAGCGCGGCGGCTGTCGGCACGACGCGCACGTCGTGCCCGGCCTCGCGCAGCAGCCGCAGCAGCGCGACGGCCTTGTAGGCGGCGATCCCGCCCGCCACGCCGAGGACGACGCGCATCAGGGACCTCCCTCGGCGTCCGGGTTCTCAGAAGAGCACAGGCACCCAACCAGTGCTCAGCCCAGCGGCTCGGCCTCGGGCGGCAGCGGCTCGTTGGTCAGCAGCCCCGCGTCGATCTCGCGCATGGCGATGGACAGCGGCTTCTCCTGGGGGCGGCTCTCGACCAGCGGGCCGACGTACTCCAGCAGGCCCTCGTTGAGCTGGGAGTAGTAGGCGTTGATCTGGCGCGCCCGCTTGGCGGCGAACAGGACCAGGGCGTACTTGCTCTCGGCCCGTTCCAGCAGCTCGTCGATCGGCGGGTCGGTGATACCGGTCGGGATCGCGACGGTTCCAGCCACGCAGGGCTCCTTAGTCAGTGGTTCACAGGGACAGGTTCTAAGCAGGACGCTGGCCCGACGCAGTCTGCGTACGGCGTCCGACAGAGGGCTCCGGTACGGGGGGCTCCGATACGGACAGGCGCGGACGGACCAGGGCGACAGTCTACCCGGTCCGCTCCTGAACCGGCTCAGCGTCGGGCCCGGCGGTCGCGCCCATGAGGGCGGCGAGCTGGTCGGCGGCCCGGTGCACGTCGTCGTTGACGACGACGTGGTCGAACTCCGGTCCGGCCGCCATCTCGACCCGGGCGGTGGCCAGCCGACGCTCCCGCTCGGCGGCGTCTTCGGTCCCCCGGCCCTCCAGGCGCCGGACCAGCTCGTCCCACGACGGCGGGGCCAGGAAGACGAACTGGGCGCTCGGCACAGTGGCGCGGACCTGCCGGGCTCCGTCCAGGTCGATCTCCAGCAGCACCGGCACCCCGGCGGCGAGCCGGTCGTCGACCGGACCGCGTGGCGTGCCGTAGCGGTGCTGGCCGTGGACGACGGCCCACTCCAGGAACTCGCCGTCGGCCACCATCTGGTCGAACTGCTCCGGCCCGACGAACAGGTAGTGGACACCGTCGACCTCACCGGGTCGAGGGCGGCGGGTGGTCGCCGAGACCGACAGCCACACCCGCGGGTAGCGGGTGCGGACGTCGACCGAGACGGTCCCTTTGCCGACGGCGGTCGGACCAGCCAGCACGGTGAGACGGGCGGGCCCCCCGGGAGGCGCAATCCCCCAGCACCCCCTCGGCCCCGTGCTTTCCCACACCCGGGAGCGAGCCCCCCCCGCAGCCGGC
>Ga0099364_10000260_pt1 | contig 87923 bp, 73 predicted proteins | sample TergutTh196P3_FD_73070 | JGI IMG/M metagenome (GOLD analysis project Ga0099364, IMG submission 73070) | Microcerotermes parvus P3 segment gut microbial communities from Pointe-Noire, Republic of the Congo - Th196 P3 | ecosystem: Host-associated > Arthropoda: Insects > Digestive system > Gut ...
ACCTACAGTAGCCATCATAATAATAAACAAAACCACCGTAGGCAGTGCCAAGCCTGCATTTCTTCTAAATTGCTTCCTCATGGGAACTCCTCCTTTTTTATATGCTTTATTTTCGCCGTATGTAACAAAATATCTATTCTGTTACATGCACAAAAAAAGCCAGTAAAAAAGCACATAAAAAAGAGCGAGTATTACCCCACTCGCCCGAAAATGCAAAAATATGTACCCGAAAAGCCCTTGATTTTACTAGGTAAAATACCGCATGTAACAGAATAGATATTCTGTTACATTAAAAATATATGTTACATCATACAAAAAAGACACAAGGGCGGAGAATACCACGTCACGCACAGAGCCTATTCTGCACCCCTATAGTACCACCGCTAGGCTTATATAGTCAACTGCATTTGTAAATTTTAATACGAGAAAACTCGCTCCCCTCACAATTTGACTTTCCCCACCTCATAGTTTATAATAATCCATTGTATGAAAAATCTTCATGCACGACCTATTTTTCCAAAGGGGGTATTTAGCAGAACTGCCAAATTTATATTAGGAGAGGTGAAGCACTTGTTTGACAGAACAGATGTATTCCATGTAAGGAACGATATTCAGCGGAATATCGGCAGCAAGGTAAGACTGGAAACTAACAAGGGTCGTCATAAATCGGTGGTAAATAAGGGGATAATTTCGCATGTATACCCCAGCATATTTACTGTACAGGTCGGCGATGATTCTAACCCCTCTCGCAAATTATCATTCAGTTATACCGACGTTTTAACCAATGCCGTGGAAATTACTCTATGTGAATAATCCTCGACATTCGGATTACTATATGAATAAATTCGCAGCCTCCCTCATATATTGCCTAAAAGGCTAAATTTGCCTAAAGGCGATATGAAGGAGGTTTTTTATTATGTTGGTAAAGGAACAGGTTTTTTTGGACCAATCGGTGGGAAGCGAGCAGGTGCAGGTTATGCTGGAGGGCGATTTAATTGTGCCTGACACAAAGCCCGACATTGCGTTGCTGCTGCAAACGGAGGAGCAGGTACTGATTGAGCGGACGGAGCCGAACACGGACAGGGTAAACTATATGGGCAAGCTGAATGTGTCCATATTGTATGCGGCAAAAAGCGCGGACAAGGCGGTACATTCCATAAGCCTTAGCCGTGCGCTGGACGATTTTGTAAACCTAGACGGCGTGACAAAGGACATGTGGGTACGCGCAAGGGCGACGATTGCCAATATAGATTATCGCGTAGTAAACGACCGCAAGGTGAATTACCGCGCAATAGTTGATGTTTCTATTTCTGCGGAGCGGAGTGACGCGCATGAAATGGTAGTACATATTAACGATGTGCCGGAAAATCAGCTGCTTAAAACGAATTTGAACTTGAACCGCACGGTAGATACGCGCAGTGAGCGTTTTGTTGTGCGAGAACAATTTGTACTGCCGTCCGCAAAACCAAATGTACGCGAAATTTTGCAGGTATCGGCGGGAATAACTAATCAAGACATAAGAATTTCCAACGGCAGGGTGAACCTATCGGGCGCGATTTCGCTTACTACGCTATATCGCGGCGATGCGGACGATAGCCTAATCGAGTTTATCGAAAGCGAGCTTCCATTTAACGGCCCGCTGGACGTTAGCGGCGCGAGGGACGATATGTTCGCGGACGCGGCGTTGCAAATTCTCGACAAGCACGTAACCATTCGCCCAGACGACGACGGCGAGGACAGAGTGCTTGATGTGGAAATTTCCGTAGGCGCGGAAATGAAGGTTTACAGCACGGAAACCTTTCCAATTCTCGAAGATGCGTATATGATTAACACGCATTTAGAGTTTACGAAAACGGCGGTAAGCTACCCTAGCCTTGTTTGCCTAAACCGCAATCAAACGCCAGTAAAAGAGGTGGTAACGCTGGGTGCGAGCGTGCCAGATATGCTACAGGTTTTCCGCGTAAAGGGCAACGCGCACATAGACGATTTGAAAATAATTGACGACAAAATCATTGTGGAGGGCGCAATCAACACCGACATTCTTTATGTAGCCGAAAGCGACACCACGCCGCTGGCCTCCTACCGAACCGTGCTTCCGTACCGCCAGGTAATCGAGGCAAAGGGCGCGAACGCCACAATGAACGCGGACGTGGACATTTCCATTGACCATGTGACGTTCAACATGCTTACGCCGCGCGAAACCGAGGTACGCCTGCTTTTGACCTTCAACACCCGCGTCATAGAACAGGAAGAAACTAGCATAATACGTGACATAGAAATGAGCGACCTAGAGCCGTCCAGGCTCGCCGACCAAGCAAGCATAACGGTGTATATCGTGCAGGCGGGCGATAATTTGTGGAAGATTGCGAAGCGGTATAATACGCCGCTTGACGAGCTGCTTATGGTTAATGAGATTGAGGGTAGTGGGAAGGTCGTGGCTGGGCAGAAGTTGTTGATTTTGAAGAAGGGGGGGTAGGGGGGTTGCCCCCGAGAACCTAAAATTGGGTTTTCGGGGGTTGTTTTATGCTTGTGTCTAAGAGTCTATTGTCGTTCAATTACTAATCTTCAACAACAATACCGGAGAAATCAATATCAATAACGTCCTCGGCGTTGTTGCGGGATTTTTTATAAAGCTCAACGCTTGCCATAGGTAAGGTAGCGAGATAGCTTTGTAATCTCCTGGACATCGGCTTGAATGTTACAAAAGTTATTCCACCTGAAACAACCGCTCCAACAACCGGAATTATTTTACCAACGCTTTTAGCGAAAATTTCTTTGGTCATTCTTATGCCTATAGCCTTGGCAATTTTCTTAACAATTGGATATATAGTTCCCTGTGTCAAAGCCTTGCGTACTAATGTTTTTTCCGCTTGTATTGCAATTGATTCTGCAATCTTTGCTATAGTGGCATTTGCCGCATTAACTCCAAACATTACGCCTATGAATAGCGTAAGTTGGTTTGATGTTTCGTCATCTAAAACATCTTGATTGTTATCCCGAAATATTTCTTGCCAGCCATAAAGATATGCGAGTTTTTGGAGTATCCTAATAATATGTCCGAAAAATTGAGCAATGTCGGCGGGAATAGTTGCCGCCATTGCCCACCCTCCCGCTACCCCTGCGACGGCAGATATGCCTGTCACATTGGCGGTTTCGTAATTGATACACGCTTTTGCTATTTGCTCTAGGATTTTAGTGCTTATTCCTGCCTGTGCAGGATTGGCTTCAATCGCCTTTTCCACGACATCATCATCGAAAAATTTTGACAATTCTTTTCTTAGGAAAGCTACTCTGTTAATACTTATACCAGGCAACTCTATAGCAGAGCGTAAAACCTTTTCAAAATTACTACTTTCGGTGGTTGTTATTTGTGTTGGCATAATCCCCCTCCATTCTATTTGAGCGAATTATATCACCATTAAAACATGATTCTCAATACAAATACAACCGTCGCGATAGCGCGGCGTTCTGTTTGTAAAAACACGGCAGGTGTTTTTTTGCAAGTTATTACGAGAGAGCAAGGGAAATAATTGATTTCGTTATTTCTTATTCAAATTTCTAAATACCCCGCCGCCACCACCTCCCCCAACGGCGGCCGTATCCTACGGCGCGATAGCTGCACCATTCCCAGCCCGATAAAGCTAAGATACTCACACCGTATGCGGTCTTTTTCTAATTCTGTGCGAAAGGTGTCTAGCAGTGTTTCTTGGTCGTGCTTGCTCTGCATGGAAATAAAATCAATTATTATTATTCCCGACAAATTCCGTATGCGTAGCTGTAAGGCTATTTCTGCCGCCGCTTCTAGGTTTGTGTCCAAAATCATTTGGGCGTAGTTTAGCTTGCCGACATTACTGCCCGTGTTTACGTCTATGACTACGCACGCCTCCGTCTGCTCGATAACAATCCAGCCGCCGCAGGGCAAAGGCACTCTTTTGGCTAGGGCGTTTTGTATTTTTTTGTCTAAACAAACAGGCGTACTAAAAATCTTGGACGCGAGCGTGGGGACAAGCTCGCAGATTTTTTGACGTATTTCGTTTTCGACCTCGTTTTCTCGTATATGAATCTCCATATCCTCCGTAAGCAAATCCGCCAAAATCGAATAATCGCGCGTTTTTGGGTACAGCACCGCAGGCGGCCGCACAAACTGCGCGCGGCTAATAAGAGCCGCATAAATGCCGCTAAGCCGCTGTATTTCCTCGCTTATTTCCGTGTCGCACGCGCCCACGGCATTAGTGCGAATAATCGCGCCGCAATCCGCAGGCAAGCTCCGCCGCACGAGCTTTTTTAGGCGAAGCGCTTCCTTTTTGTCCTCGATTTTGCGAGAAATGCCCACGGCGCGGCTATCGCCCACAAGTACGACCAGCCGCCCCTTAATACTGGTTTCGAGATTTACATACATGCCCTTTGTTCCCAGTGCGTCCTTTTGCACCTGCACGAGAACCGCCTGCCCTGCCTTTAAGCCATGCCCTGCCTTTAAATTCGTGAACGCATTTTTTTTGTCGCCTATGTCAATAAACGCAAACAAGCCGGGCAAAATGGTCTTTATTCGCCCCACGATTATTCGCCCCACCCACGAGCCCTCGTCCTGCGGCAACGGCTCGAAAACAAGCTCCACGAGCCTTTCGTCCTCATGCAACGCAAAAAAAACGCCGTTATGCTTTTGCTCGATTAGTAGGCGTTTTATGCGAAGCCTCCGTTTTGTGAAGAAGAACCGCTTTGTGCGGAAGAACCATTTTGTGAAGAAGAACCGCTTTGCGAAGCACCTCCGCTTTGTGCGGAAAGCGGCAAAAGCTCGCCGTTTTCGCCCTCGTAGTATAATTCCGTCCGCATAATGTCGGAAACACACGGCGTTATCCCATTCTGCGAAATACTATCAGACACACACGCCATTACCCCATTCCGAGAAAACAACCCAGCCACACTCAGCGGGCTTAAAAACCGCGCGCTTCCAGCCGACAAACGCATTAAAACTTTCTCGCCAACTCGTTCCAACCCCAAAATATCCCCACGAATATTCGTATCCTTTACCCCTTTTTTAGTCTTTTTGGCAATTATTATAGCCTCCGACCGCTTTATCTCTGCCACAACACTGTCAATTTTTCCCATATCAAGGTCAAGGCACGAAACGTCCAACAAATAATCCGCCGCCGTCACCACCGATGCCGCCTTATTCCACGCAGGACACGCGCTGTGTACGATAAGTCCGCGCGGCGCAGCGGCGTTTAGCTTGTCTACTATGTCGGCGGCGGACATGTCGTGTTCTAGCGTAATATCCGCATAATCGTTTCCGCTTTCCATACCCAGCGGCAACGGCAACGCAAACGAAATCAACAAATGCGGATTAAACCCCTGCGAAAACGCCGCAGGCAAGTCCGCGCGGCGTATTGTCTGCTGAAACACACGCAAAAAGTCCAAATGCCCGATAAAACGCAGCGTAGCTGTTTTTGAAAAGCAAAGACGGATTCTCATGCGTTAGCCCTCTCCCATTCCCTCACCAAAAGCCCCCGACCAACCCCAACATCAATAAAATCCCAAGGCAATTTCTCATCAGTCCCGCGCTCCCTATGGGCATAAAACGCAGGCTCAAGCCCCACAGCCTCAAATGCGCCAAGCCATAGCGCGTAGTTAAAATGCTCCGTCCAGCCGTCAAACATCGCGCCGTTTTTGTACGCGGCCTCGATTACCGCCGAAAGCCGTCTGTCGCCGCGCGCAAGCACGCCCTCTATTTGTGCGGTTTTGGAGTCGTGATAGCGGTACGAAATCTGCTTTTTGCGAACGCTCGCCTTTACCTCGCGCTGAACACGCGAAAATTCCTCGGGCGTGGTCTGCGCCGCCCACTGAAAGGGCGTAAACGGCTTAGGCACAAAGCAGGACACGCTTACGCCTATGCTCACGGGGCGTTTCCGCTCCTCGTAGGTTAGCTGATAATATTCCTCTACTATTTTTTCGCTAAGCTCCGCGACTGCAAAGGAATCCTCGGGCGTTTCGTTTGGCAGACCGCTCATAAAATACAATTTTAGCTTGTCAAAGCCAGCCCTAAACGCCTTCAAACAGCCGCCGAGAATTTCTTCCTCTGTCAAGTTTTTGTTAATCAAATCGCGCAGCCGCTGGCTTCCTGCTTCTGGCGCAACTGTAAGCGACGAGGTACGCAGTGTCTTTATTTTGGAAACAATATCCAACGCATCAAGCCGCGTAGACGGCAACGAAATTGTCACGCGCTTCCTCCTGCAAATTTCCAAAAGCCCGTCAACCAATTCCGAAAAATGGGAATAGTCGCACGCGCTTAACGCAAGCAACGACAGCTCCTCATAGCCCGTAGCGGTTAGAATCTTCTCGGCATGTTCCAGAATTTGGCACGTACTGCGTTCGCGTATAGGCCGATAAATAAAGCCCGCCTGACAAAAACGGCAGCCGCGCTTACAGCCGCGCACAATTTCCACCACGGCGCGCGCGTGCGTGGATTCCACCAGCGGCACGATTAGCTTCTCAGGGAAAAAGTCAAGGCTCGGCAAAAACGCGCGCTTGACGGTGGCAGGAGCGGTCGGTGTGTCAATCCTCGTGACGTTGTGCGGCTCGGCATGAGAGGTCGCCGAAAATGCAAGCGGCGCAGCCGCAAAATCGCGCAGAGTGCCGTCCGCATTATACGAAGCCTTATACAGCGAGGGTACGTAAACGCCCTGTATGTTGCATATTTTACGCAGGAAATCCTGCTTGTTTGTTCGTGTTTTGTAAATGTCAAAGATTTCGTCAAGGCTTGCTTCGCCGTCGCCGATATAAAAAAAGTCGACAAAATCCGCCATAGGCTCGGGGTTTGTGGCACACGGGCCGCCTGCGCATATTATCGGGAAATCGTCGCCGCGTTCGCAAGCGCGCAGCGGAATACCTGCCAAATCCAACATCGCCAAAACATTAGTATACGACATTTCGTATTGCAAGGTAAAGCCCAAAAAATCAAACTCGCGTAGACTGTCGCCCGATTCCAACGCAAAAAGCGGCTCGCCCTCGCGCCGCAATAAATCGACCATATCCTGCCACGGCATAAAGGCGCGCTCACAAAAAACGTCCTCGCGCCGATTGATAAAAAAGTATAATAGCTGTAGCCCAAGGTGGCTCATGCCGATTTCGTACACATCTGGGAAGCAAAAGGCAAAACGCGTCAAATCCGCCGTTATTTCCTTTTGTACCGTGTTCACTTCTCCGCCAGTATAACGCCCTGGCTTTTCCAGTTTAAGTAGGTCTTTAGTTTTTAATGCCATGCAATTCCCCCAGCTCCCACCCCACCAACCACCGCATAAGCGCGGTAATATCGGCGGAATCAACTACACCGTCACCATTCATATCCACTAGCCGCTCGCCCTGCGCGTCTAGCTCGAAGCCCTCATGTCCTGCGACATGGCGCGCGAGCCAGACCACATCTGCGGAGCTTACGCTTACGCCCATGGTTGAGATTGCGCCGAGTCGCAGCCATTGTGCGGTGACTGTCACGACCACGACACCGTCAACGGCAGGGGCAAAGGAAATATCCCATCTGTCGAGAACCCAGCCGCTATAAGCTACTATGGGCGTGGTCGCCGTGCCGTTTTGCGGCACGTTTTGTTCAATCTCGCCGCCGCCTATGCGATTACCGCCGTTTAGGTTAAAGATTACGGTGTATAAGCCCTCTGGTGGATTCTCTATGGCTGTTGCCCTTAAATTTAGGAAGCCCTCGCCGCCCTCGCCTAAGGTCTGTACATGAGTGGAATTGTTCCATGTTGTACCATCGCCAATCTGTCCATTGCCATTGCTTCCCCACGCCCAAACTGCGCCGTCTGCTTTTAATGCTACGGCGTGTTGCGACCCAGCAGAAACGGCTGTAACGTCAGTCAAGTCTACGACCACTTGCACAGGCGTGTAACTAGTTGATGTTGTACCATCGCCAAGCTCTCCAGAGCCATTATATCCCCAAGCCCAAATCGTGCCGTCTGCTTTTAATGCTACTGTGTAATATCGTCCTGCCGAAACTGCTGTAACGTCAGTCAAGGCTACGAGGTGCGTGGGCGTGTTACTGCTTGTTGTGCCATCGCCAAGCTGTCCCTCGTTATTACGTCCCCAAGACCAAACCGTGCCGTCTGCTTTTAATGCTACGGCGTGAACACCTCCTGCAGAAACGGCTGTAACGTCAGTCAAGCCTACGACCTGCACAGGCTTATTCCTGCTTACTGCTGTTGTGCCATCGCCAAGCTGTCCATTGGTATTTGACCCCCACGCCCAAACTGTGCCGTCTGCTTTTAATGCTATTGTGAGATATTCTCCTGCAGAAACGGCTGTAACGTCAGTCAAGTCTGTAACCTGCACGGGCGTGCGACTAGTTGTTGTTGTACCATCGCCAAGCTGTCCCATGTGATTCAATCCCCAAGCCCAAACAGTGCCGTCTGATTTCAATGCTACTGTGTAACTAACTGCCGCAGAAACGGCTGTAACGTCAGTCAAGTCTGCAACTTGCACGGGGGTGTTACTTTGTGTTGTCGTGCCATCGCCAAGCTGTCCAGACAAATTAGAACCCCATGCCCAAACCGTGCCGTCTGATTTTAATGCTACGGTGTGAACACTCCCTGCAGAAACGGCTATAACGTCAGCCAAGCCTGTAACCTGCACAGGAGTGTTCCTGTGTGTTGTCGTACCATCGCCAAGCTGTCCACCGTCATTATATCCCCAAGCCCAAACCGTGCCGTCTGATTTTAATGCTACGGTGTGAACGCTCCCTGCCGACACCATAGGCTCGGTGACAAATTCCGACATTCCGCTAAGCGTGTTTTCTATTTCAATGTGTATTACCTCTGGTGTAGCCGCAAAGCACGCTATAGGCGAAAGGAGCATGAGTACCGCCATGATTAGGGCTAATGTGTACCCCCCCCCATTTTTTTCCAATTGCTTGCGTTTCTTTTTGCGTTCATTTCTGTCGCCCCTCTCGTTTTTTTATTTTCCCAAGTGATTGCCTTTTTTATTGCTTTCATTGTTGTCGCCCCTCTCGGTTTTTTTCATGTTACCTCATGTTACCGTTAGGCTAGATTATATCATTGTTTTGGGCTTTATGCAAATTTTTTGGGGGGTTCGTTTTGGGCTTTATGTGAATTTTTTTGGGGGATTCGTTTTGGGGTTTGTGCAAATTTTTTGGGGGGTTCGTAGGGGGCGGATTTATCCGCCCCGAGGTTGGCACGTACCAAATTGACAGGACGTTATCCGTCCCGAATTGACGAACGTGCAGGGGTCGGGGCGGATAAATCCGCCCCCTACGATTGACCGATTAACCAATTAACCAATTAAGCAAATATGCGTACCGATTAAACGCGGATTTAGCGGATTCACGCAGATTTACGCGGATTTGAGCGGACGGAGCGTATTTTCATGGATTTCCGTGAATTTTACAACGAGCCAATCCGCGTAATCCGTGAAAATCCGTTAAATCCGCGTACCATAAATCATTTGTTACACCACTGGCTAAAGGAATTTGCAAGATTTCGTAGGGGGCGGATTTATCCGCCCCGAGGTTGGCACGCACCGAATTGACAGGACGTTATCCGTCCCGAATTGACGAACGTGCAAGGGTCGGGGCGGATAAATCCGCCCCCTACGATTAGCCGATTAACCGATTAAGCAAATATGCGTACCGATTAAACGCGGATTTAGCGGATTCACGCAGATTTACGCGGATTCGAGCGGGCGGAGCGGATTTTCGTGGATTTCTGTGAATTTTACAACGAGCCAATCCGCATAATCCGTGAAAATCCGTTAAATCCGCGTGAAGCCCTTGAATCCCTTAAATCCGCGAAAATCCGTTAAATCCGCGAAAATCCGCGTTCCATAATTCTCAACAGCTCCCCACCACATTTGTTTGCGTGCTATTCCCCCACCTTTGTACATATCATATAAAATCAAGGAGATGATTATATGAGCGATTTAGCAAAAGCCCTGCCTGCATACTTTGGGCTATCGGGCGTAACCGCGGTAAAGGAACGCGGTTCTTACTTATTAAATTCGGCAAAAATACATAAATCGAACAGCACGCCCAAGGAAATTTATGCGCGGTGCAATTTGTCGCAACAGCTCGAAAAAGCAGGGCAACCGCTAGCCGACGCGATTATTCCCACGCCCGAGGGCGAGCCGTTCGTAAGCCTTGGCTGCGAAATCTACGTAATGACCAAGCATCTTGCAGGGCGCGAGCCAAGCCTTGACAGCCTGTCCGACATGAAAATGGCACTAGAAGCCCTTGCGAGCTTCCATAAAACGGCAAGAAATCTGGAAAATCCGCCCGAGGTCTGTCCGCCGCTTACTGAAATTTTCGCCAAGGAAAGCCTAGCCCCCATAGTAAAACAGCTAAACCGCCGACCGCGCCTGACCGACTTCGATGTGCTAATTCTAAAGCACGCGGATTTTTATATGAAGCAAGCAAAAACCGCGGAGCAGATTCTCACATCGACAGATTATGACAATTTGTATCAAGAAGCCGTAACAAACGGGCATATTTGCCACAGCTCGCTAAAAGAGGAATCATTTTCCATACATGACGAAATCTGCTATATAACGCGCCTAAATGATGCGCGCGTAAACCTACAGCTAGAGGACATCGCCGCCATTTTACGCCGTTATGCGCGGAAATCCTCGCGAGCAATTCCTGCCAAGCAGTTCTTGGAAATTTATGACAACGTACTGCCCCTGCCCGCCTCCGCCGAAAAAATCATTTACGCGCAGCTTTTGTTCCCATGGTCGTTCTTGAAAATCGTTTCCCAGTATTACAGCAAAAAACGCAACTTCATTCCCGCCGCCATAAACTCGCGAATGGACGCAGTTTTGGACGAGCAGGAGGGGTATGGTGAGTATGTTGGGGGGTTGGGGTAAAAATTTATTTTCCCACCTTTCCAAACCGCTTTTGCTATGGTACTATACCGATTGCTTGATAGGAATAAAAAGGGGCGTGAAATAATGAACACTAAAATTTCATACGAGCGTGCAATGGAAATAGCAATGCAGTTTGCAAAAAAGGTTCGCGCCGAGTTGGATTCCCAAGCCGATGTCTACTTGTTCGGCTCGGTTGTCACAGCCAGCAACCGCCCCGAAAGCGACATAGACATTGCCGTTGTGTCAAAGGAATTTACAAATAATGTATGCGAAAACTACGCCCGAGTAAATTTGCTTGCGTTTGGCGTAAACGAAAATATAGATGCCCAAGCGGTTATTTACGAGGATTGGCTAAACAAAACGCCATTTACTGAGGAAGTCCAAAGGCAGGGAGTGTTGGTGGTGTAATGACACAGAAACAGCATGTTGATTACAATCTAGGCACTATTGACGGAAAACCCATTAACCAAAATATGCTAGACGAATATTTGGAAACATTTGAAAGAGATTGGTCTGATTCGGAAGTCAACCTTGCCTATACGAACACAACAACGGCACTTTATGAAAAATAAAACACGGATTTTTACGGATTTACACGGATTACGCGGATTCGTTCGTACCTCTGATGTGTCGCGCCTATTACTTCATAAAACAACAACCCACAGCTTCCCCACGAACGAATCCGCACAATCCGTGAAAATCCGTTAAATCCGTGTCCCATATAACCCAAAACGGCACTTTTGTGAAAAACCAAACACGGATTTTTACGGATTTACACGTATTACGCGGATTCGTTCGTACCTCTGATGTGTCACGTCCGCTACTTCCCAAAACAACAACCCACAGCTTCCCCACGAACGAATCCGCACAATCCGTGAAAATCCGTTAAATCCGTGTTTAATAAACACTAAACCACGCAAAATATAAAAAATCACCACATAAACCAAAACCCCCAAAAGAGAGGAAAATACCCATGAAAGCAATGAAAACAATGGAAACAAAAACCACCCTCACCCTACTCACCACCCTACTCCTCACCCTATGCTTCGCCCTCACCCTAGCCCTACTATGCTTCGCCCGCCCCACCCACGCCGCCTCAATCACCCTAGACCTCGACAACCTAGACTACACAGAATCTAGCGGCTACACCTTCGTAGGCGACTACGCTATTTGGATAGAGGGCGAAGGCAACACCGTCACCATAAAAGGCGACGCGAGAAACAACCCCGTTTACGGCGGTTGGAGTATCCTAGTTTATGGCACGTCCGAGGTCTATATAGAAAGCGGCACAATCCTACAAAAAGAGGACTATAGCCCATCGAATGCCGTTCTTTGGCTACAGCGCGGCGGAAAAGTCACTGGCTTGGGCGAAAATATCATTATTAACGGCCACATCGCCGCGCTATATGGCGACCTCGAAATAGACGGCACGCTCGATACTGTTTACGGTTATGTAGCTGCTCCGCAAGGCAATCTTACAATATCTGGCGCAATCGGCAGCATTATTACCGACACTATAGCCCTCAACGCACAAAATATCAACATTAGCGGTACAATAGGCGCGATTGACAGCCAAAACAGAGGTATTCTGGCAATGGAAAACCTCACCATTAGCGGCACGGTCGGCTCTATTGTCGGAGCGGATTATTTCGGCATTGCCGCAAGAAACAGCATAGCAATCAGCGGCACAGTGGGTACAATCACCGGCGGTGTGGGCGGTATCGGTACTGAAACAGGCGACCTCACGCTAACTAGCGGCGATGTGCTGTACACCTCCAGCGTAGTATCATTTAGCGTAGACGGCACAGATATTGAAATCCACCCGCCGAAAATCAACGCCAATTCCCAAGGCATTATATTTAACGGAAACAGCGGCACAGTATACGGCAATGTCACCTTGCAAGCAAGCCTAACTATCGAAAGCGGACAAGCCCTAACCGTACCAAGCGGCGCTGTTCTAACCGTGCCGAACGGAATAACCCTAACCAACCACGGCACAGTCACCAACCAAGGCACAATAAACGGCACAATCAGCGGTAACGGCGTGACTGTCGGCGTTGTCGTAGACCTCGACAACCTAGACTACACAGGCGACAGCGGCTACACCATAAACACAACCTACCACCGTATCATTATAGACGGCACAACCCCAGTCACCATAAAAGGAAACGGCACAAACAACGGCGACGGCTACTCGATTCTAATCAATAACGCAACGGAAATCTTTATAGAAGCAAATACAACCCTGCAAAGCTCAATTTATGGGAACGCCATCTTTTTAAGCCAACCTGCAACAATCACTGGCTTAGGCGAAAATATCACATTTGGCGGTTCGTTTAGAGGCATTTCCTCAAACAGCAATCTCACTATAAACGGCACAATCGACACTATTTCGGGCATTAGCTCATTTGACAATATAGAAATCTTAGGCACAATCGGCACTGTTTCGGGCTACGGCATTTCCTCAACTGTCGGCAATGTACAAATCTCAGGCACAATAAACAAAATTACCGCCGAAAATGATGTAGGTATTTCCGCAACCAACGGTGATGTAGTCATTATGGGTACGGTAGGCGATATTAGCGGCTTTTATGACATTGCCGCAGGCTATAATATCCTAATCGCTGGTACAGTAGGCACAATCAACGCCGAAGAATACGGCATTTACGCATGGGACAATGTCGAAATCAGCGGTACAGTTGGCACAATCAGCGGCGGCTATGCGGGCATTGCTACGGTAGACGGCGAGGTCGAAATTTTGGCAAACAGCGTAATATATACGTCAAGCATAATGAGAATTGATGACGACTGGAGCAAGCCCGAGATAAGCTACACCCCCATACAACCCGCCTCCACCTCACAAGGCATTGTATTCATAGGCGACAACGGCACAGTTTACGGCAATGTCACCTTGCAAGCAGACCTAACAATCGAAAGCAACCAAACCCTAACCATACCGCAAGGCGCGAAATTAACCATACCGAACGGAATAACCCTTACCAACCACGGCACAATAATCAACCACGGCACAATCGCCAACAACGGCACATTCACCAACCACGGCACGCTTACCAACCTCGCCGAAATCAACGGCGACATCGGCGGTAACGGCTCTATTGTCGGCGTTGTTATAGACCTAGACGACCTAGACTACACAGGCGGTAGTGGGTATACCGTAGACGTAAACCGCAACGAAATCAACACAGACACAAACGCCCCCATTACCATAAAGGGCGACGGCACAGACGGCGGAAATGGCTGGGCGATTTTCCTCCCAAATTCTCCGCACATTACCCTAGAAGCAGGTACAACCCTGCTTGCACCGAGCAGGAATACCATTTATACCGATGCGCTTATCGTAAACCCCAACGCTACCATACACGGAAACGGCGCGGGCATTACCATTACTGGCGTGACTAGTGCCATTGCCACAGTCTACAGCGACACTATAAGCGGTCATCTCACCATAAGCGGCACAATCGACTTATTGTCGGCAACGAACGTGGGCGGCGTGGGCTATGGCATTTTCTCGAATGCCGAAACCCTAACAATAAGCGGCACAATATGGAAAATCGAAACTGAGGGTATTGGCAGTGGCATTTATACACGAGGAAGCACGTTAAAAATCGCAGATAATGCTTTCGTGCATACCTCCGCAGGCGTAAGCTATTTAACCGATGTAGACGGCGTGCAAGGCATACTGTTTGACGCAGACAGAGGCACAGTTTACGGCAATGCCGCGCTAAGGCGCGATTTAACCATAGCTATTTACGAAACGCTAACCATTCCCGAGGGCGCAGTCCTCACCATTCCCAACGGAATGACACTAACCATAATAGGCACGCTTATAAACAACGGCAAAATCATAAATAACGGCACAATAAACGACCAAAGCGGCATAACAGGCACAGGCGAAGTCACAGGCAACCCATACGAACCAGGCGCGCCCAAGCCAGTAATCCTAGACCTAGACAACCTAGACATGTCACGCGAAAGCGGCTACACGGTATACACTGCGTACGATGCTGGCCTTATAGAGGTGCTTGTGCATGGAATAGGCCCCGTCACCATAAAGGGCAACAACACAAACAACGGCAACGGCTGGATTATCATGGTAGAACACTCTACAAACATTATCATAGAAAACAACACCTCTCTGGTCGGCACTGACATGGCAATGTCCCCAGTCATCTACGCACCCCACGGCGCGGTAGTTACGGGCATGGGGCACGATATTTATATCGAGGGCATATGGGGACACGGCGATTTAACGCTTGCGGGTACTTTCGGCGAAATTAAGCACATGGCGGCTATTTCCGCTTATCAAGGAAACCTTAGCATAACAGGCACAATCGGCAAAATAAACGCAAACCGAGCCATGAACGCTATAAACGTAAGCATTTCGGGTACAATCGGCGGTATAGATAGCCAAGAAGCGATTTTTGCGACCGAGGACATCACCATTTCGGGCAAAATAGGCGACATCAATAACGATATGTATTCGGAAGTGGCTATTTATTCGGAAAATGGGACTGTCACGATTTCTGGCGAGGTGGGCGACATTGGCTACCCCACAAGCCCTCCTGCCATTAACGCCCCTGCCGTTACCATTTCTGGCACAGTAGGCAAAATTTATGGGCGTATTCTCTTAAATAGAGAGGGCGTTTCAATGGAAGACCCCGATTATGTTCCCATTTACGTGCCTGCGGGAATAATCACGTACGATTTTACACTAGCGAATAACAGCGTGATGTATGCGGATGTTGTGACATTTCTTGACGGCGACTGGAACTCCTCACCGCTCCAGCCCTCGGCTAATTCGCAGGGTATGCTGTTCTCGGGCGGGGAAGATTTCCCCGAGGGCTGGCTGTACGGAAACATGACACTACAGCGCGACCTCACCATACAAAAAGACCAAACGCTAACCATACCAAGGGGAACTAGCCTAACCATTCCCAACGGCGTAACGCTCACGAATAACGGCATAATTTACAACTACGGCACGATTTATAGTCGTGAGGGCGGTATAATCGGCACAGGGCGTATAATTGGTAACGAGGTTGTGATTGTACGCGATGATGTTGGCGGTAGTGGCGGTGGTGGTGGTGGTGTGATTGGTGTGTTGCCGAATGTGCCAGTTGTGCCTATTGGGGATAATGGGGCTAATGCGGTTGTTACGCCGAATGGCGAGGGTTTGGGAACTACGGGTACTGGTACGGAGAATCCAATTTTTGGGAATGTGGTACCGCCCTCTATGGGAATATTTAGCGATACACCCACAAATGCGTGGTATTATAATGCAGTGGCATTTGTTACCGCTCGGGGCTTATTCCACGGCTATGGCAACGGTATTTTTGCCCCGAACGATAGCATGACACGCGCCATGTTCGTGACCGTTCTGCACAACCTAGAGGGCAGACCCGCGCCGAGCGGTCAAGCGAGATTTACTGACGTAGCTGTGACAGCGTGGGAGCATGACTCCGTACAGTGGGCAGCAGAGAACGGCATAGTAAGCGGCATAGGCGGCGGCTTGTACGCGCCTAGCCAAGCGATTACGCGCCAAGAAATGGCGGTTATGCTAAGTAATTATGCCGATTATAAGGGAGTAGGCTTGCCTGCGTTGCGTGATATGCCTAGCTTCGCCGATAGCGCGGATATAGCAGAATGGGCGAGGACGGCAGTGGAGAGATTAGCGAGGGCAGGGGTAATCAGTGGGGATAATAATTTGATTATGCCGAGGAAAGAAGCTAGTAGAGCAGAGGTTGCACAGGTGTTTATGAATTTTGTGGGATTTTTAGATTAAAGAAACAGAACAGCCATAAAACTACGTTTTATGGCTGTTCTGTTTTTGGTTTGCAGGTTTTGGGTTTGTGTGGTTGTTTGTAAGTTTTGGATTGGTGTGGTTGTTTGCAGGTTTTGGATTTGTGCGTTTGTCGTGGTTTTCGTGGTTGTGGTGTTTGTCGTGTTTTTCGTAGGGGGCGGACTTGTCCGCCCCGAGGTACACACGTTCGTCAATTCGGGACGGACAACGTCCAATCAATTCAGTGCGTGCAAACCTCGGGACGGATAAATCCGTCCCCTACAAAACACCTTGCAAATTTTGGATTCATGCGTTTGTTTACAAATTTTGGATTTGTGCGTTTATCGTGGTTTTCGTGGTTGTGGTGTTTGTCGTGTTTGTGGTGTTTGTCGTGTTTTTCGTAGGGGGCGGACTTGTCCGCCCCGAGGTACGCACGTTCGTCAATTCGGGACGGACAACGTCCATTAACGCACAACGTACAAACCTCGGGACGGATAAATCCGTCCCCTACAAAAAACCTACACCCCCCCCCTCAATCACTACCCTAACAACCGATTTATCCAACACGGATTCAACGGATTTTCACGGATTACACGGATTGGCTCGCTCTAAAATCCACGAACGTCCACGAAACTCCGCTACGTCCGCTCAAATCTGCGTAAATCTGCGTAAATCCGCCAAATCCGCGTTTAATTTACACATTCTGGCTTCGTGCGTTTGTCGTGGTTGTCGTGGTTGTCATGGTTTTTGTAGGGGGCGGATTTATCCGCCCCGAGGTACACACGTTCGTCAATTCGGGACGGACAACGTCCATTAACACACAGCAAGGTAATCTCGAATAAGGGGGCTAATTATGGGAATATCATACTATTCAATATTCCAGTATGACAATGACGGTATCTGCATATCGTTTCCCGATTTACCCGAATGCCTGTCATGTGCATGGTCTGACGAAGATGCAAAAAAGATGGCACAAGAAGCATTGGAGCTATACATTGAGGACACGCCTTATGAGCGTTTACCAAAACCAAGCTGTTCTAGTCAAATTATTTTAAAGGAATCCCAAAAACTTATTTTAATTACTACTAATAAACTTGGGTAAAATGTACAGCCCCCCTAATCAAAAAAACAAAACAGCCATAAAACCAAGTTTTATAGCTGTTCTGCCCTTTAACATGCACATAAGCTCTCAAGGCTTCGAGGCGACATTCCCACCATATAACAGTCGGCGAAAAGGGGCAATGCCCCTAAAATATAAAACAAATCAACCGCCCAGACCCATCATTTATCAACCTCTGCAAGGTTTCCTGGAATTTCATTTGTGAGGCCTCGGGCATACGGAACAGCTTATTTTGCAAGCCGTCACGCACCATTTCGTGCATAGACTTACCGAACATGTTAAGCTCCCATATTCTCGTGGGGTCGTCTGCCATTTCTTGGTTGATGTAGGCGATTAAATCCTCGCTTTGCTTCTCGTTGCCGACAAGCGGCGATACCTCGGTTTCTATGTCGGCGCGGATTAGGTGTATGCTCGGCGCGCTCGCCTTGATTTTCACGCCGTATTTCGAGCCGTGTTTTACTAGCACTGGCGGCTCTAGCTTCATTTCGTCTGTGGCGGGCGTTACTATGCCGTAGCCCTTGCGGCGTACCTCCTCCAGCGCGAATTTAATCTTGTCAAATTCTTTTTTCGCCTCGGCAAGCACCTTTATTGTGGAAATTAGCTGATATTCGCCCGCGATGTCCATGCCCGTTGTTTCCGAAAGAATACGGTAGAACAACAGCTCGTCAACGCTTAGCTCGATATGAACCGCGCCTTCGCCAAGCGCGATTTTTTCCAAATGGGCGCGTTTTACATACTCGTTTTCCTCGAAAATAGAAATATGGCGGCGCATTTCGCGTAGCTTGCCCACGCTTGCCACCATTTGCTTCACCGTGGCGATAAAGCTCTGCTTCAACCAATGCTCCAGCGGCAGCGTTTCAATCCATTTCGGATAATTTACGCGGATTTCCTGTACTGGAAATTCGTACAAAACACGCTCGATTACGGCGTTTATGTCCTCGATTTTTAGCTGGGCGCAATTGAGCGCGACGACGGGCGCGCCGTGCTTTTCGGCAAGCTCGTCACGCAGCTTTTCCGCCTCGGGCGAAAAGGGCGTTTGCGTATTTAGCACAATCACGAAGGGCTTATTTATGGCACGAAGCTCGCGAATTACTCGCTCCTCGGCTTCTATGTAGTCCTCGCGCGCGATTTCCGCCACGCTGCCGTCCGTCGTCACCACTATGCCGATTGTCGAATGTTCGTTTATTACCTTTTTTGTACCCATTTCCGCGGCTTCCGCAAACGGTATTTTTTCCTCCGACCAAGGCGTGGACACCATGCGCGGCTTTTTGTCTTCGCCCTCCAAATGCCCGAGTGCGCCAGGCACAAGGTAGCCCACGCAGTCTATCATTCGCACCTTAAACATCGCCGCGTCGTCCAGCTTAATCGTCACGGCCTCGTTAGGCACAAACTTAGGCTCGGTGGTCATAATCGTTTTTCCCGCCGCCGACTGCGGAAGCTCGTCATTTGCGCGCTCCCTGCCGTAGGCGTTCTCGATATTGGGAATAACAAGCAAGTCCATAAAACGCTTGATAAACGTAGACTTCCCTGTGCGTACCGGCCCAACCACCCCTATGTAAATATCTCCGCCCGTGCGTTCCGCTATGTCGCGGTACAAATTTTGTTCTGTCATAAATTTCTCCCTTTCTGGAAATTGTAGTAATACAATTATATTCAAGAAAGGGAGAAATATGACTCCCCTACCCCCTCCGAACCCTAAACACCGCTTCCTGCCCCACAGAATAAAAATAAGCCACACCATCACTAACCACCGCAAAAAACATAAGGAAAATAAAGACCATAATAGCCATAGCCACAAGCGTCAACAGCGTGGTAACAATCGCCTTGCTAAAGCTGTAGTCATGCACCTGCATCATTGCGCAGATAATAAGCAAATAGAACCAGCCCTCGCTTAGATACCAAAGGATATTCAAAATCATGCCCTCGTCATAGGAAATTACATGGCTTAGCGGCACATATATAATGCGAATGATAATTTGCGGCACCATGGCGTAGGCGTATGCCATATAAATATCGGAAATACGCCCCTTGCCGTCAAACAGCGTGGTAAGACACCAGTTTGCTAGGGCGAACAGGAACATAGGCAGGACAATGTTTGTAACGACATATGCCGAGCTAAAAAATTCCATGGGGATATTGATAAACTGGAAATTAGTCAAAATCAAAAAGCCGATTTGCACAAAAATCATGGTGACGACAAAGGTATGCGCCGCCGCAAGGCTTCCGCGCTTTTCGTGGATTAAGTCCCAGAAGCCGTCAAGCGGCCTAAACATGGTATACAGCGAATATTTTACGGTGGCGGCGTATCTTTTGAAGCCGTCACTTCTTAGGCGGTCTATTATTAGTGTCATGACTCGGCTATCTCCTTTCGTACCTTTTTCACTTTTTTTACCACTGGCGGTACAACAATCAGAACGCCAAGCCCTAGCGCGAATATCCAGAAATGCTGCTCCAGCCAAATTCTGCGATAGAAGGTAAATGCGCGCCCGTAATTTCTATAGTCGTTTTGCAGCCTAAAATAGTGCATTGCCTCGCGGTAATGCCCCTCGCGAAGCATTGCGCGCGCAATGCCGATATACGCAAGCCCGAAATTGCCGTTAATGCGAAGCACGTCATTCCATACGTCATAGCTCTCCTCGTACAAGCCGCGCTGATACATGTCTAGGGCTTCGTTAATTAACGCGCCGTACTCCGTTAGGTCAAACCGCGTAAGCGAAGCGGCGTTTCCGCCTATTCCCGCATCTAACGCGAAAAGCGTATAGCCCATGCTGTCGAGGGCGGCAGGCGTGGTAAAAAAGCCCTCGCGATTGCCCGGGTTGCCCCATGCGTAAAGCATTTGCCCTTGCTGGTCGTACGCAAAAAGCCGTCCGCGCTTTCTGTCAAACACCACAAACGAGTTATTCTCAAACGCGGTAACGGCCGCAAGCTCGCTCGGCCCAGTCCTATCCGCGCCCATTCCCCAGTCCAAATCGCCTACAGGGTGCGACCAGCCGTTCCTTATGAGAACGTCCTCGCCCATTGCGTTGAGGCGCGCTACAGGCTCGACATTTTCGCTCGCCGTTGTTACATATATAAAGCCCTCGTGGTCTATCGACAAATTGGTGTATTCCACAGGCACGTTAAGCAGCATACGCTCTCTCTGCTCGGGCGTGGCAATTAACCGCCAGAACTGGTCAACAATGCTAACCTCTACGGGCGGTGCGCCCATATAGCCCGCAAAAACTCCGTAGCGGTCAAATTCCATAAGCCCGCGGTTTACGTGGCGCGTTTGTACAAATAGTCTGCCCGAAAAGTCTACAGCTAGCTTGGTCGGCAAAAAGTCGCTGTTCTCGTCAAGCAAGGATATTCCGTGTATTCCAGGGTGCAGAATTTCGTTTATTACGTTCCAGTTTTCGTCAAGGTGCAAAACGCGCTGATTGTCGGTATCGGCGATATAAATTTGCCCCTTGTTGTATTGCCACGGCGAAACAAAAATACCGTGCGGATTATTGAAACCGCTAGGCTCGCCGTCTATAAACGCATACGTTTTTATGTCCACGACCTCAAAGGACGTGTCCTCAAGGAATTGCAAAATAATGATTCTGTTATTGCCAGAATCGGCTAAATACAGCAAATTCTCGTATACGTGAATGTCCTGCGGCGTACGGAACGCGCCTATGCTCTCTCCGTTAAACTGCAAATGCTGGCCGATAATGTACGCGCTTACTCTGTACGCATCGGGCGACGGAATGGGTATACCCCATTCGTTGTAGGCGTACGTGTACTTAGACGCTTCCGAAGCGAAAGCGACCGTTGGCATAACAATAATCGCCGCAAGGACGAAGCAGATTATTTGCTTATACATAAAATCACTCCTTAATTCCTGAGCTTGCCATCGTTTTAAGGATATTGCTTTGCGCCCCCACAAATAGGGATATGGGAACGACCATCATTACCAAAATTCCTGCCGCGTTTACGCCTGCGCGCGCTACGTTGGGCGCGTGAGGGCTTCCGATAATCTGCGTAATCGCAAGCGGCAGTGTTTTCAGCTGCTCGGTATGAATAAGTAACGACTGCGGATTATTCCACAGCCCCTGCACGGCAAAAATCATAGCCGTAAGCAACGCAGGCTTAACAAGCGGCATAACAATACGCGAATAAATCAGCCATTCGCTTGCACCGTCTATTTTTGCCGATTCCACAAGAGAAATAGGCACAGTGTCCATAAACTGCTTTAGCAGGAAAAAGCCCATTGGCATACCAAACGCAGGAATAACCACCGCCCAGTATGTGTCAATCCAGTTGAGCTGTGCCAGTATCAAAAAGTTGGGAATTTGCATTACAAACTGGTTAAACATCAGCGTTGTAATAATTAGCCCAAAGAAAAATTTACTGCCAGGAAATTCATATTTGCTAACGGCATACGCACCTAGCGAAGCCACAAACAAATGCCCCACCGTTCCCGCAACGGTGATAAACACCGTATTAAACAAATACCGCGTAAACGTGACCCACGAGCGCGACATAATAATAAACAAGTCCTGCACATTGCCCATGGTCGGGTTGATTACAAACAAATTAGGCGGAAAAATAAAAATCTCGTTAAGCGGCTTAAACGCGTTATTTATGGCAAACACCAACGGAAACGCAAAAAACGCGCCAAAAAGAACGAGTATAAACCAAATAAAAATATCTCCGCCCAACGAGCGGTTAGGCTTGCGTACCGCCCGCAAATTTCTCCTGCGTTTTTTGGTTATTGCGTAGCCCTGTCTGTCGATTTGCATACGGCTACCTACCTTCCTATTTTACTGATAAACTTACCCACCAGCACCTTTGTGTATATCATGGCGATAAATAAAATAGTAGCAATAGCCGAGGCGTAGCCCATTTCAAAACGAATCGCGCCGTAGTCTACAAGGTGGTTTACGACCGTATGCACGGCGTAGTCCGTGGACGGAAAGCCTGCCAGATTTTGCGTAACCTCGCCTACGGCAAAGCTCGCCATAATCGCCATAACCGCGCCGAACATAAGCATACCCTGCATATTCGGCAACGTGATAAACCAAAGCTCCTGCCAACGGTTTTTTACGCCGTCCACAAGCCCTGCCTCGTAGAGTGCCTCGTCTATGGTAGAAAGCCCTGCGATAAACGCCAAAAAGCCCGCGCCTAGGCTCATCCACAGCACGACTATGATAATAACTGGCATCATGTACTCCGTGTCAGTAAGCCAAAGAACAGGCTTGCTAATAACGCCCAAGCGGATTAAATTCGCGTTTAAATAGCCCATTGCATCGCCAGTAAAAATTAACGCCCACACAAGAAACGCCGCCCCTGCAATAGTAGGCGCGTAAAAAACCAGTGTGACAAAGGCGCGGACAAAGCGCGGCAGCTCGTTGATAAACCACGCGAACAAAAACGCGCAAATGTACCCCACAGGCCCAGTAATAACCGCCAAAATAAGCGTATTCCTAAGCGCGATGAGGAAAATATCGTCGGAAAGAAACAAATTAAAATAGTTTTGGAAGCCGATAAATCGCGGCGTTTCCAGTACATTAAAATACGTAAAGCTAAGCCCCAGCGACATAACCACAGGCGCAAGCGTAAACGTAGCAAAAATCAAGAAAAACGGCAATAAAAAGAGATACAATACCTTGTGCTTTTTCATTTCCGCCCATGTATGGGCGCGCATAGCGCGTTTTTTCGCCTTATACCGTTCATACGCTGTCATAACTATTCCTCCAAGCCAAACTCGCGGCGTTTATTCACAAGCTCACGGTTTATTACTATATTAGCATCTAAAAGCGTTTCGCGCGTGTCTAAATTTTCGGAAACAACGCGGCGGATTACGTTGATTAGCTGACGCATTACGTAGTAGCCGCCAGGCACCTCGGGCGTACCGAGAATCCAGTCGCGCTGCTCGTTAAGCACCTGCAATTGTGCCGAGCTCCACGGCAGACTTTGGAACGCCTCCATGTTTGCGGTAGGGAAGCGCGCCGCCTCGCCCATTATGGATTCCATTTCACGCCCAAAGCGAAGCTGTGTTTCCGTAGCTGTCCACCATTTTAGAAATTCCCATGCTTGCTCCTGCTTTTCGCTTGCCTGTACCATTATTGCCGCCGTTCCCCAGTGCGGCACGGTATGGTGTACATTGTAGGAATCGCCGCGCCCCTCAAAATAGACTGGCTCGCCGTGGTCGTAGCCAGGCATTAACGCAAAATTCCACAGGCCGTAGATTTCCGGCGCGAATACGCTAAACAAATTAAACATAGTAAAATCGCCGAAAATAATCGGCATTTCGCCGCTTCGGAAGCGGTTGGGCGGGTCAAAAATCTCTGGCGAGCCATAGTGGGTAAAAAACCGCGTAAACGCCTCAAACGCCGCGACCGCGTGTTCGTCGTCGAGCCTAGCGCGCGACAAATCGTCTGTATACAAAAATCCGCCGCGCTGATACAGCTGTGTCATAAAGCCAGTAATATCGGGGTTCATTGGGTTTCCTATCGGGGGAATACCCACCGCCATATTATTACGCTGTAGCACAGGCATCATTGCCAGTACGTCATTCCACGTCTTGGGTACTTCTATGCCAAGCCCATCCAAAATATCCTTGCGGTAGAACATCAAATTAAACGTCTGCGTTTCTGGCACGGCATAATAGCTGTTTTGGAAACGCACAGGAATCCACGCGCTATGGTGAAAACGCCCGAAAACCTCGTCAAAGCCGTCAAAGCCAGTCAAATCAACCGCCGCGTTACGGAAAGCGTAGTTAATCGGGTCACTTAGCGGCATACTCAAAACCACATCGGGGCCTATGCCCGCCACCACGGCAGGCAAAACCGCGTTATGCGCCACAAGCCGCAGGTTTACGCCTATATTGTGCCGCGGCGTAAAGGTGTCGTCTATCATTGCCTTCATTGCCTGCGCTTGGTCACGCCCTGTGGGAATCCACACCTCAATAACATTCGCACCCTCGTGAATGTCGCCTATGCTCTCGAAATCGTGCGTAAAGCTCGCGGCAAACGCGCGGGTTTCGTGCGATACGCGCGTGAATATGTTTTCCTTTATTTTCGGCAGGGTCGCGCCTGTTCCGCTTACCACGATATAGTCAATGTCGAGCGGACTTTCGGTGAGCGCGTTTGTGGCGTTCGCCAGTGCGGAAATATTCTGGCGGAAGTTTACCAGATTTATGGGTATTCTGTGCGGTCGCGCGTAGAATAGGTCGAGCTGTGAAACAATCGCCGCCACTACGCCTGTACGCTCGTTGCGTTCGCCGAAAAACTCCGTCATTTCGTTCAAAATGCCGTACATTATGCCAGTTTCTTGGTCAATCATGTCCATTACGTGCGGCAGCATGGCGTGTATACGATAATCACGCATAGCGTCAGGCTCTGGACCTGTAAGCACGAGTATTTCGCGGTAAATTTCGTTAAGCCGCTGTGTACTCGCAAACAGCTTGCCGATTATTTCGCCTAGCTCGCCTAAGGTCACGTACATGCGTATAGTGTTAGTACCCTTGTTTAGCGGGAATAACAGCTCCTGCCCATTTTCGTCACTAAGCGTAATCAATTCCCAGTTATTGTTAAACCCAAACTGAATAGCCTTTACTTCCTCAAAGGGAATAGCCCCATTGACCGAAAGCGAACGGCTGGAAACAAAGCCCCTATTATAATTTTGGCGCGCCGATAGAGAAAGCCTGTAAAGCCCATTGTCGGGGGCTTCTACCTGCCACTCAATCCACTGACCTGGAATACGCCACGGCACACCGCCCATCATGTTTAGCGTAATCACGGCTACGCTCGGCGGCTCTGTCGCGCCGCTGGAATTGTCAAACAGTGGGAACAGACTAGGCGAGGAACGCACGGTCGAATTTTCGCCCTGCTCGATATGAATAAAATCGCTTGTATTTACGCTAAGTGTCGTTTCGTCCATAAATTCCGCAAAGGTCGGCAGCGAATACGCAGGCACAAGCACAAGGCTACGCATAACCAAAGGCTCGTTTACGCCAGTAAAGCGGATTGTATTCTCGCCCGCCGTCAAGAAAAAGCGGTAAGGGTCGGCAAAATAGCCCAAGCGGTCATAAAAATACGTGCGTTCCCAACGCGGAAGCTCCACCTGCGGCGGCCTTATTTGGTTTCCCCTGCTATCCTGCCGCACCGCCGCGCCAGAACCCCACACGCGCCGCAGTGTAATAAGCTCCGCGCCTGTAAACGGCACCTCGCCGTTTATTTTCAACTCCCGCGCAATATCAATGCCGCGCGCTTCCACAGGAAAATACTCGATACTAAAGGTATACAGCGCGTCCGCAGGGACATGCACCGTATACTCTACGAACGATTCCTCCTCGGTACGAAGCACTCGCGCCTCGCCCTCGAAGCCCGTCAAGACGGTATAATTTTCGCCGTCCGTCGGGCTAAAAATGTCAATCTCTATGGGCTGTACGTCCGTAGGCGTGTCCGTGTGTGTGGACAAAAACTCCGCATACGAGTTTTTCTGGTACACGTCTGGGACGTGCATGTCTGTGCTGTCGCGGTAGCGTAGCACCTGAGTTTCGCTGCGCAGGAGAATAAAGAGCGTGATAAAGATGATAAGTATGGTGGATAGGATAATTTTGTTTTTGTGCTTTGATAACATAGGATAGCCCCCTAGGTGGATTTCGATTGTTTATATTGTACAGCACTTGTAAGGGGTATGCAAATAAAAAGGTACGGTACATCATTAGAACAAAAATTTTTCAAAGGGATTGTACTTTTTGAGGGAATAAGGCATAATAGGAATTTAAGAGGTCAAGACTGATAGCGGCAACACGCCCTAATAAGGATAGGAGTAAACGATAATGAGTGAAAAATTGAATCGTTTTATAAACTTGCTCGCAAGCATATTTGAACTCGACAAGGCAGACCTAGACTTTGGCATTTATCGGGTTATGAATATTAGGAAAGAAGAAATCAATGAATTTCTATCTAGCGGTTTGCCGAAAAAAGTGCAGGAAGCACTCGCCCCCTTTGCCACCGACACGGAAAAGGTTACGTCCCGCATTATTGAAATTGAAAAGCAAGCCGCAGAAATTGGCTTTGACATCAGCACTAGCAAATTGGCGGACGAATACCGCAGGCTTAAATCTCAGCTTGTCGCAGGTACAGATTTGAGTGCATTAGAAACAGACGTGTACTCCGCACTATACAACTTTTTCAATCGCTACTACGACGAGGGCGATTTTATATCCAAGCGCCGCTATAAAAAGAACGTGTACGCCATACCCTACGAGGGCGAGGAAGTAAAACTCCACTGGGCGAACGCCGACCAGTATTACATCAAGACCGCAGAAAACTTCCGCGACTATACTTTTGTCACGGAAAGCAAAAAGGTACACTTCCGCCTTGTCGATGCGACCACCGAGCGCAACAACAACAAAGAAGTCAACGGCAATGGGCGTGTCTTTATGTTATACACGGAAACCGCCGACCGTCCAGACATGAAAACAATAGAGGAAGTGAACGGCGAACTTGTTATCCGCTTTGTGTATGACATACCCGAGGATAAAAAAAAGAAGTATGCCGAAGATAACCTCGCTGTCATTTCAACAGCGATTCAGACGAATTTTCGTGATTGGTTGCGCTTGAATGACCTAGCTTCCTCGGCGAAAAATGAAACGCGTTCCCTGCTTGAAAAACATTTGACCGCTTATGTAGCAAAAAACACCTTTGACTACTTTATTCATAAGGACTTGCGGGGCTTTTTGACCCGTGAGTTGGATTTCTTTATAAAAAGCGAAGTCCTGCACCTCGAGGACATTGATACCACCGACGAAAAACGTGCCGACAGCTATCTAGCAAAGGTACGAGCTATCAAGCGTGTCGGCAAAATCATTATTGACTTTTTGGCACAAATTGAGGATTTTCAAAAAAAGCTGTGGCTCAAAAAAAAGTTTGTCGCGGCAACAAACTGGTGCGTTACCCTTGACCGCATAGACGAGGCGTTCTATCCCGAAATTAGAACCAATGCGGCACAGATTGCCGAATGGGTGGCACTGTACGCAATTGACGAAATACAGGGCGATATGGCCGCCGCCCCATATTCCGAGCCGCTGACGGTTGATTTCCTGTGCCAAAATGGGAATCTTGTCCTTGATACCCGCCACTTCTCGGAAGAATTTAAGGACAGGCTTGTGGCGAGTATTGATAACTTAGATGAGCAGACTGGTGGGTTGATGATTCATAGTGAGAATTTTCAAGCGTTGGGGCTGTTGCAGGAGCGGTATAGGGGGAAAGTGGACGGAATTTATATCGACCCCCCATACAATACCGAGAGCAACGAAATTGTATATAAAAATGGATATAAAGACAGCAGTTGGTTGTCCTTGATTGCGGATAGATTGAAACTTGGAAACCGTCTTATGAAAGGGGAAGCAACGGAATGTGTGATGATTGACGAAGCAGAGGAAGCATTGCTCTCTATTTTACTTTCCGACTCTATGCCTGGATACAGCATAAGACCTGTTATCGTGGAATACAATCATCGCGGACGCGTTAAAAGCAACTTTTCCATAACTCACGAATATGCAATTTGGGCAATTCCGTCTGGAAAAGACTTAATAACCCGCCAAACAGAAATATCTGACGATATTCGCAGAAATCTTAGACGTACAGGAAGTGATTCAACTAGACAATCAAACCAAGGAATGTTTTATGCTATTGAGGTCGACAATACCACTTTGGAAATTTTAGGAGTGACTGAACCGTTAGGTTTGCATGATGACATTCCCGAACATGACAATCCTAATACAACAATGGTCTATCCTATTGACGATGCGGGTATTGAAAGACGTTGGTATTACAGTAAAAACCGTATCATGGACGATGTACAAGCCGGCGATGTTTATGCAAAGCGGATTGCGGGTAAAATTCAAATTCATTATCACCAAGAAGGAAAGCAAAAATATCGCAAATCCATATTGCAAGGCACTTTGATGGATTCAAGTACCTATGGCTCAGAATTGCTAAATGACATTTTTGGGTTGGGTGAAGTGAGTTTTTCTTTTCCCAAGAGCATAAACGCAGTGCAATGGTTGCTCGAAAGCATGACATATTCACAAAGAGCCTTTTTTCTCGACTATTTCGCTGGTAGTGGCACTACTGGCCACGCTGTACTTAACCTCAATCGCAACGACAACGGCAACCGAAAATATATCCTCGTAGAAATGGGCGAATATTTCAACACAGTCACACTGCCGCGCATGAAAAAGGTGATTTATTCCGCCGCTTGGAAAAACGGCAAACCGCAAAGCCGCAGTACAGGCGTTTCACACATTATGAAATATCTCGCGTTGGAAAGCTACGAAGATACCTTGTCGAACATCGAGCTAGACAACAACAGCAGACAACTGCGCTTGCAGTTCGGCGACGAGTATTTGGTGCGTTATATGTTCGACCGCGAGGCAAAATCCAGTATGCTAAACATCGATGCTTTCACACGGCCATTTGCATACAAGCTGAAAATCAACGAGAACAACGAAACCAAGGAAAAAATCGTTGATGTGTGCGAAACATTCAACTACCTTTTGGGGCTGTCCGTAATACGGCAGTCTGCGGTAGCGTACTTTATAGCCGCACCTGACCCAAAAGGCGAATATGAGAACGCCGTAATACTGGAACGCAACAGCGATGGGCAATTCGGATTCAAGCAGATTGAGGGCATACTGCCAGACGGCAGACGCACACTCGTGATTTGGCGTACTATCACAGATGACTTACTGCAAAGCAACGCCGCACTTGATGCTTATTTCGCCAAGCAAAGAATAAACCCCGCTGACCGCGAGTTTGGCGTAATTTTTGTCAATGGCGACAACAACCTCGAAAACCTGCGCCTTGATGAAGAAAACTGGAAAGTCCAGCGTATCGAGCCAGTGTTCAAAGCAAAAATGTTCGAGGAGGAGTAAGTAATGGCAAAGAAAAAAACAACTTCTCCAACATTCCAATGGGGCGACCAGCTTGTACTGTTCCGATACTTCCTCGGCTTATTCGGCAAAAACACCCTCATCGGTCTTGCAGGCAAGCTAAACGATGCTGAATATGAGGGAGTAGACGAAAACCAGAACACGTTCTTCTGGCGTGAACTGGACAGCATTTTGCACCGCCAAGGTGCCGCATCAAAAATTAGCCGCGATGTATTGCGCGAATACGACGAAAACATCTGCCGTCATATCAAGCGAATCGGCGAGAACCGCGGCGGCATTAGTCTGAAGTATTTTCAGTATATTGCGTGTCTGTTCACCGAAATGTACCTTACGCGTTATTTCGGAGATAAGACTGCGTTTACGGCAGACTTGAACGACTACGCAGAAAAGGTAAAGAGAGAAAACCTCGGTAGCATAGACATCGAACTGTTCACGCCAGACAACTTAAATAAACTGGCTTTCATGTGCGCCACAGGCAGCGGCAAGACACTGATAATGCACATCAACATCTTGCAGTTTAGGCACTATCTAAAAAGGGCGCATCAGCTTGACCCCCGCCATAGAATCAACAAAATCATCGTTCTTGCCCCGAACGAGGGCATGTCGAACCAACACTTGGACGAGCTAAAACTGTCGCACATATCTGCCGAGCCGTTTATCAAGAGCGGTTTCGGCAATACTGCTGATGTAATCGTCATAGACATGAACAAGCTAAAAGAGGAGGGCAAGGTCAAGACTGTTTCAGTTGACAGCTTCGAGCAGAATAACCTTGTGCTTGTTGACGAAGCACACCGCGGCCTTGCTGGTGATGTGTGGTACGATTACCGCTCTCGTCTATCGGCAGAGGGTGGATTTGCCTTTGAATACTCCGCTACGTTAAAACAAGCAATGAAAACATTAAACGCAAAAAAAGATAAAACGCTGCTTAACGAATATTTCCGCTCCATCATTATTGATTACTCCTACAAATTTTTCTATGAAGATGGTTACGGCAAGGAATACCGCATCTACAATCTGCGGGAAAACATAGATGCGGAACAAAAGCAATTATACCTTGTTGGGTGTTTGTTATCGTTTTATCAACAACTGAAACTGTTTGACGAATGTGCCAAGGAATACGTGCCGTTTATGATTGAAAAACCACTGCTTGTGTTTGTCGGAAACCGTGTCACGGCAAAAACGTCTGCCGCTGAGATGACCGATGTTGAGGAAGTGCTTAACTTCATTGACAGGTTTGTTCACGACAAAGAGCGGACAATACGCCGCATCAATGCCGTTTTGAACGAGGACACAGGGCTTACGGACAGCCGAGGGCGAGAGCTATTCTCGCAGAATTTTAACGCACTGACTTCGATGTTCGCAGGTACGCCAAAGGCAGAAGATATTTATAAAGACATCTTACGTGTTGTTTTCAACAGCAACACGATTCCCGATGAGCCGAGATTGCACGTCTTAAACCTGCGGCAGGTACCGAGCGAAATCGCGCTCCGCATCGGAACAGACGGTGAGTATTTCGGCGTTATCAGTATTGGCGACACTTCTGGGCTTATAAAAAACTGCGAAGCAAAAGGCATTGTCACCAGCACAGAGGAATTTGCCAGTGAATCGCTGTTTAGAAATATTAACAACAAGGGGTCAAATATCAAGGTACTCATCGGCTCTCGCAAGTTCACCGAGGGCTGGAACTCGTGGCGTGTTTCAACGATGGGGCTGATAAACTTTGCCAAAGGCGAAGGCTCACAAGCCATTCAGCTTTTTGGGCGTGGGGTTCGCCTACGCGGGCACGGCGGCTGTTTGAAACGAAGCGGAAAATTAGATGACCGCACTGTTACCGTGCCGAAAAACATCAAGTTGCTTGAAACATTGACAATCTTCGGCATCAAAGCGCAGTACATGGAGGATTTTAAAAAACATCTCGAAATGGAGGATATGTCCGCCAACGAGAAATCGCACGAGTATACGCTTCCAGTTATTAGTCGATACAACGAAGTTAAGGAAAAAGGTTTACGTGTCATTAAGGTCAAGGACGGCGCAAACTTCAAGAAACAGGCGGCACGTCTAATCCTCGATACACCAGATGACGGCTTCGCGGGTTATTTGAACAGAAACAAGGTGATGATAGACTGCCGCTCTAAGGTGCAGACTTTGGAATCTACATTCAGTATGCAGATTGAGAGCGTGACGGAAGAACATTCCCTTGAAAGTTGGGCTTTGCCTTTTCTTGACTATACAAGAATTTTTGACGAACTCGAAACCTATAAAAACGAGAAATTCTACTATAACATATCTCTGTGCAAAGACAGATTAAAAGCGATTCTACTGTCGGACGGTTGGTACTCGCTTATCATTCCCAAGGCACACATCGCTGTGGATAGCATGGATAAGCTATCCATGTATTCCGACTTTGCCGTGATGGTGCTAAAAAGTTACATCGACAAGTTTTACAAGTATGAAAAAGACCGCTGGGAAGCACCGTTGCTCGAATATCAAGAACTCCGCGAAAGTGACGGCAATTTTGTAGATGAGTACGAGTTTTCTTATCAAGACAGCCATGCCCAAGACACTACCGCCGATACGGTGGGGCAATTTGTCGAGGACTTGAAGTTGCTCTTGGACAAGGAAAAGGGTATTCCGACATCTGTCTACCATAAGAGCGTACTGAACGACACACTTGTCGCTTTCGATTTTAGGGCGCACTTGTATGCCCCGCTGATACACTTGAAAGCCAACGTATTGAAAGCCAGCGGATTGAATCTGACCGTATCGCCTATTAGCTTAAACAAAGATGAAAAAGGCTTTGTCGATATGCTGAAGGCCTATGTGGACAACAACGCCCTCATGTTTGAGGGAAAGAGCCTTTATCTTCTCCGTAATAAGAGCAAAGTTGGCATGGGGTTCTTTGAGGCTAAAAATTTCTACCCTGACTACGTGCTGTGGATAGATTCCCCAGAAACTCAGTACATTTCATTCATTGACCCTAAAGGCTTGCGGCAGTCAACATGGGAAAACGATGCTAAAATTGAATTTTACGCCAAGATTAAGGAACTTGAAGCCCGACTGCAACCATCAAGCATTGACAAACGGATTGTGCTAAACTCGTTTATTATGTCTAGTACACGCTCTGAGGATTTACGACAATGGTGGAACAAAGGCAAACCCGAGCGTCATGCAAAGAATGTGTTTTGCCTTGACGAGAGTGACTGCGTTGATGCAATGATGCAGAAGATATTGGGCTAGGGATTGTTTAATATCTCGATTTCGGCGGATTTTCTGAAATGCTGTGCCGCAGGCTTTGGAAAAACACCGAACGCAAACTCGCTACTTCTTTACAAATGTTGGTTTTTGCGTTTGTTGCATTGATGATTCTGGGATTCTGAACGGTTTCTTAGAAAACCACTAATACCTTGCGACCTGCTTGCTACTCGCCTTGTGATAAAAATCCTCGCAATCACAGTACCGTTTTCAGCTTAAACAGCTGTAGCATTCTTTATGGGACATAATCAAAAGTTATTGACACTTTTTTGGCTCGCAAAAATAAAATTAGAAACTGGTTTTCAAAAATAAAAACACCACACGCATATTTTCTCACCCAATAGAGATAATAAAAACGTATCATACTAATTTGCAATTAGTATAGTCAGTCAACTTAAATTTGCAAGCGTGCTTGCAAATTTTAAGTTGCACGAACGCCCGCACACCGACCGAAGCAACGCGGAGGGAGGTGGGTAGCAATATGCGAAGCATATTGCTGTCAGTCAATCTAAGATTGACTGACGGTATCTCTTGACGGAAGGAGGATAATCTAAATGCGTTCAAGAACATGGGACTACATTTGTTTGTCTTTGGTAATACTCGGTGCTATCAACTGGGGGCTTATCGGTCTTTTCAGATTCGATATTATCGCCACTATTTTGGGCGGAATGGAAGGCATCGTAAGCCGTATCATATACACTCTTATTGCGTTGGCGGGGCTTTACTGTCTTAGCTTTTTTGGTAGAGATTACCACCGCACACACACCGCCACCGACCACAATAGGGGCTAAGGTTTTTACCCTTTCAAGAACGCCAAAAATGGCGTTCTTGTTTTTTTACGCAAAATGTGATATTTATAATGTACCATTTATTTGAAAGGAACAATTAACTATGGACATGGAACAAAAAACACTGGAAAAAATCAGCGCGTTGGCAAAAAGCAGGGGCTTTGTGTATCCAGGCTCGGAAATATATGGAGGGCTTGCCAATACATGGGACTACGGGCCGCTAGGCGTGGAGCTAAAAAACAATGTAAAAAAAGCGTGGTGGAAGAAGTTTATACAGGAAAGTCCGCTTAATGTGGGCGTGGACTGCGCTTTGCTAATGAACCCTGCCGTATGGGTAGCCTCGGGGCATGTGGGCGGCTTCAACGACCCATTGTTGGACTGCAAGGCGTGCAAGGAGCGTTTCCGCGCCGATAAGCTAATTGAGGACTATATGCAGGGCAAAACAGACGACACCCCCGACGGCTGGCCGCACGAAAAAATGAAGGCATATATCGACGAAAACAAAATAAACTGCCCGAAATGCGGCAAGCGCGATTTTACCGATATTCGCCAGTTTAACCTGATGTTTAAGACCTATGTAGGCACTACGGAGGACAAACAAACCACCGTTTTCCTACGTCCCGAAACAGCGCAGGGCATTTTTGTAAACTTTAAGAATGTGCAGCGTACCTCTCGTAAAAAAATTCCGTTCGGTATCGGGCAGGTCGGTCACTCGTTCCGCAACGAAATTACCCCAGGCAGATTTACGTTCCGTACGTTGGAATTTGAACAAATGGAGCTTGAATTTTTCTGCGAGCCTGGCACGGACGACGAATGGTTTGCGTACTGGCGGCAATTTTGTATCGACTGGCTTCACGGCTTAAATCTGCCCGATACTTCCCTGCGTATACGCGACCACGGCTCGGAGGAGCTGTCATTTTATTCCAAAGCCACAACGGACATAGAATATATGTTCCCATTTGGCTGGGGCGAGCTTTGGGGCATAGCCAACCGTACCGACTACGACCTAAAACAGCATATGGAACACTCCAAGGAGGATATGCACTATATCGACACCAACGACAACGCCAAGCGTTATATCCCCTACTGTGTAGAACCCTCGCTCGGGCTTACGCGTGTAGTTTTGGCGTTTTTATGCGAAGCCTATGACGAGGAGGAGCTTGGCACGCCCGAGAAGCCCGACACGCGCGTGGTGCTTCGCTTCCACCCATTTCTCGCGCCTATTAAAGCGGCGGTACTGCCGCTCTCGAAAAAACTCGCGCCTGCCTGCGACGAAATTTTTCAAACGCTGTCTAAGCATTTTGCGTGCGACTATGACGACGGCGGCTCTATCGGCAAACGCTACCGCCGACAGGACGAAATCGGCACGCCGTTCTGCATAACCGTGGACTTTGATACGGAAAATGACGGAGCTGTCACTGTTCGTCACCGCGACACCATGGAGCAGGAGCGGATTCCCATCGCGGAGCTTGTGGCTTACCTAGAACAAAAGCTCGCGTACTAAGCCTATGAATAACAAAAGAAAGCTAACAACCCTTGCCAAGGTCTTAATAGCCGCGGTGCTAGTCATCGCGGTTGTTTGCGTGCAATTCCTTTTGTTGCCGCGCCTTGGCTTCGGCACGAACAAGGAAATGGCGTTTTTTTCGGCGGAGCGTAGTGTTTCTTACGATTTTGACTCGGGCGCGGCGTTTCACAGCAACGACTCGCGTTCCTATTATTTTGCCACGCGCGACAGTATGCGGTACATGAGCTCCGCCAGCGACCAGCCTGTGTGGCGTTATCCCTTTGCGTTCACAAATCCGTGGCTTGCGGCGCGCGGCGACTACGTGGCGATTGGCGAGGAGAGCGGAGGGCGCGTAATTTATGTTTTCGACCAAAACGGCCTGCTCTTTCAAGTAAGCATGGAGCATACGATTCTTTCCTTTTGGGTCAATGATACTGGCTTTCTTTCCGTTGTGGCGGAATATGAGGGCGGCTACGGCATTTACGTATTTAATCAGCACCGCGCCACCCAAGAAAACCCGCTTTTTCACTGGGATTTTTACCATGATTTAATTGCGCCTACGCATGTAGAAGTTTCCCGCGACGGCACATATTTGGCGATTGCTCGGCTAGATTTAAGTTTTACGCCCAAAACCTCCGTACAGTTTCGCTACATGAATCAGTGGGACGCGTGGGGAACGCAGGGCGGCTTGTTTGCCACCGAGGATTTCCCCAACCAAATTGTTACCGCGCTTCGTTTTATGAACGACAACAGGCTAATTGTCGCGACCACGTCAAATATTACGTGCTTTCAGCTAGGGCCCGGCCATACGGTCAGCCGCCGCATGTGGGAAATAGAGCTAGAAAACCAAAAAACTAACATAGAGTTTTACAACGGTTCGCATTTTGCTTATGCGGCTGGCTCGCGGCTGCCTATGGTGGCAGGCGAGGGCGACCCTGTAGGAACAGTGCGGATTTTTGGCATAAACGGCGTACAGACAGGCATGTTTGAGCTTGGACGGCGCGTGACCCACCTGCGAATGGGGCATAACCACGTAATCGTAGGCGGCGAACGCGGCTTCAACGCCGTCACCCTGCGCGGCGCGCCCATTTGGGAACACACCACGCTATACGACACAAGGGACGTTTTGTTCCTGGATAATATTAACACAATTCTTGTGGCAGGGTCTAATCAGGCGGAGGTTTTTGTACGGCGTAGGGTGAGGGAGAAGGCGGCGGATAATTTGGGCGGCGTGGGGACTGTGGATTATGTTGAATAAAAACACGGCTAGGGAAATAGCCATTCAGTACACCAACAAGGTAAGAACGCTCTACGAGCCTCTGCGCGTTGTTTTATTTGGCTCGTATATCAACGGAACGCCGCATGAATACAGCGATATTGATATAGCCATTGTGTTTGACGGCTATAATGGCGATTGGTTAAAGGCATGGACTGACTTGTTTCATATACGAGAGGACATCAAAATCCCCTTAACAAAAGGAGAGCTAAAATGAAACGAATAATCGCAATAACAAACCAAAAAGGCGGCGTGGGAAAGACCACCACCAACGTAAACCTAGCCACCTGCCTAGCGCAGGCTGGTAAAAGGGTGCTTGTCGCGGACATGGACCCGCAGGGCAACACGACTAGCGGCTTTGGCGTGGACAAGCATACTGTCGAGCGTTCTATTTACAATTTGCTGCTTGGCGAGGCGTACTTGGAGGAAGTCGCGCTTAAAATAGAAAATATCGAGGGCTTGGAGCTTTTGCCGAGCAATATCCATTTGGCGGGCGCGGAAATTGAAATGCTCGACTTGACTAATCGCGAGTTCCGCTTACGCGAGGTCTTTAATCATGCAAAATATTTGTATGATTACATACTTATTGATTGCCCGCCGTCACTCAATATTTTGACGCTTAACGCGCTATGTACCGCCGATTCGGTTCTTGTTCCTATACAATGTGAATATTATGCGTTAGAGGGCTTGACCCAGCTAATGCACACCATTAACCTAGTACACAAGAAGCTAAATACGCGGCTTGTCTTAGAGGGAATTGTGTTTACCATGTTTGACGCGCGTACGAATTTGAGCGTGCAGGTAGTGGACGAGGTGAAACAGCACTTCCCCGACCACACCTTTAAGACGATGATTCCACGTAATGTGCGTTTGAGCGAAGCACCAAGCCACGGGCTTCCTGTCGCGCTGTACGCGCCGACCTCTAAGGGTGCGGACGCGTACGAACAGCTCGCGCAGGAAGTAATTGCTAGGAATTTTATATCGGAAAGACCCATAGGAGGTACAAAATGAAATCTGGACTAGGAAAAGGGCTTGGCGCGTTAATAAACAGCGTACAAACGGCGGCGGCAAACGACACCGCAAGCAATGGCGTACTCATGGTGGATATTCGCAAGGTAGAACCAAACCCGACCCAGCCGCGCCAATATTTTAACGAGGACGCGCTTGACGAGCTTGCGGAATCTATGAAAGCCTTCGGCATTGTTCAGCCGCTTTTGGTAACGGAGGAAGAAAACCGCTTTATTATTATTGCGGGCGAACGCCGCTACCGTGCGGCGCGCAAGGCGCAGCTTACAGAAATTCCCGTAATTATCAAGGATTATACAGAAATGGAAATTTTGCAGGTCGCGCTAATAGAAAATATCCAACGACAAGACCTAACCTCCATAGAGGAAGCCGCGTGCTACAAACGCCTGATGGACGATTTCTTTTTTTCGCCTGACGAGGTAGCAAGCAAGCTAGGCAAACGCAAGCACACCGTGCTAAACACGTTGCATTTGCTGGAGCTAACCCCGCGCGCCCAAGAGCTAGCCGCCGAGGGCAAGCTCACCGCAAGCCACGCCAAGGTGCTAATCGGCGTAACGGACGAAGCCCTGCAAGCCGTTTGTGCCGAAAAAATAGCGGAAACAGGGCTAAGCGTACGCGAAGCGGAATCCATGGTAACAGCCGCCCTAAAAGCCGCCGCAAAAAAACAAGCTCCCCCAACCGAGCAAGCAGACGAAAACGCCGCGCTCGCCCTACGCAAAGCCGAAAACGAGCTAAAGCACACCCTAGGCTCAAAGGTGCAAATTATCCAAGGCGCGAAAAAAAGCAAAATCGAGATTGAGTTTTATTCGGGGGAGGATTTGGAGCGGTTGTTGGGGTTGTTTAGAAAATTACAATAAAAGGAGCAAAAATCATGCAAATAATAACAAGAAAAGCAACAGAAGCCGACAAGCAGCTACTAATGAATCAGCCTACATGGGGCTGTGAGGTTTCCGAGTTCGACTGGTACTACGACAGCAAGGAAATATGTATCCTTACCCAGGGCGAGGTAACCGTAGAATATGACGGCGGTAAGGTTAGCTTTGGTGCAGGGGATTACGTTGAGTTTCCCAAAGGGCTAAAATGCGTTTGGAAAGTGACTGAGGCGGTTAGGAAGCATTATAAGTTTTTTTAGTTGCAGGGGTTTTTGTAAGGATTAACCGACACCCCACGACAAACGCACGAATCCAAAACATGCAAATCAAACACGGATTTAACGGATTTACGCAGATTTACGCGGATTTGAGCGGACGGAACGGAATTTCGTGGATTTTCGTGGATTTTACCACGAACGAATCCGCGTAATCCGCGAAAATCCGTTAAATCCGCGTTACATAAATCATTTGTTAGGTCACGAATTAAGGGAGGGCGTGGTTCTTGTAGGGGACGGATTTATCCGTCCCGAGGTACGCACGTTCGTCAATTCGGGCAGGGTAACGTCCATTAACGCAGAACGAGGTAACCTCGGGACGGATAAATCCGTCCCCTACGCTTTCCTACGCCGACCAAAAACCAACCCCACACACAATCCCCCCAACACCACAACACACAAAACCAACGCCAACGCATAAACAGTCATATCCCCAAGCCCTGTATGCGGAAAAGCGTGTACTGGGCAGGTTGGGTCGCCGCAGTCTGGGTCGTCTAGCTGGCAGACTTTAATTTCCCATATAGCGTAGAGCGTGAGGTCATTATCCGACATGGTGACGGCCGCGCCTGGCGCGTATGCCGTGCCGTTTCCGTCTGCTTGCGTATTCCATTCCTTGAATACGTGACTAGGCGGAGCGGTTATGCCCGAAATTTCCGCCGCTTGGAACATTTCGCCTGCCGCCTTGTCTGCTTGCGTTGGGGCTGTGCCAGAGCCGCCGTTGAGTTCGTAGGTCACGGTGTATGAAACCGAAGCCGCAGATAACGACCGATAGCCTGGTATTGTATCGGTGGAAACGGTCTGATGGCTTTGGTTTCTCAAATAAAGCCCTGCCAACGCCCCGATAAAATTGGCTTGGTAGTCGCACGCCATTTCCGCCGTTTGGTACGTGTTGTAGCGGTCGGCTAATGAGCCGCTTGCGCTAGTCGGCCCGCCTGCTAATGTCCCGACAAGCACGTTAAGAGGGGCTTCGTTATCATTAAACCTATTCCACGCGGTATTTCCTGTAAAGCCTGTTGCGGCTCTGTGGTGCGGTCGTGTAATCGAGCTGCTGCAACAACCGAATACAAAGCAGGTGGGGCTTCCTGCACTTCCCTCAGTTCTGCTAATCGAGTTGTTGCCGAGCAAAAACTGCATTTGACCGTGCGCCCATTCGGCGTACTGGTCGGTGTTATATTTATCGTAAACCAGCCCTACAAGTTGCAGAGCGGTATTGTATCGTGCCGTTCCCCATTCCCCTACTACTACATAGGAAGATGAGGTCGGATTAACCCTGTTCATGTACGGATTTCTGACAGCCGACCATTGAACCTGGTCTCTTTGTGCCCGCAAAGCCATGACATTCGCCCATACTCCGTCCCACGAGTTAGGCCAATCAGTGCCGCCTGTAGTCCAACCGTTTGATTGTGCGATGTAGATTGATTCTCCAGTAGCAATAAATAGCCATTCTGCGGCAAGAGCCATTTTATCTTGCCAACGCAAGGAACGATAATATCCGTCTGACGGAGAGGTATGCGTGCCGCCCGCTTGTGCTACGACTGCTTCAGCGCGGTTGCTATACGCTAACTGATAAAGCCCTTGCGCGTGCCGTAAATCCTCGGGATTTCCGAAATTGACGTAGTTCGCCGCCAACATTGCCGCCGCCATTCCGAGCTGGTCTGTACCTGGGTAGGCATATGTTCCGTTAGTGAAACGTGCGTGCCGTGTAGCACCACGCTGACTTCCTGTCTGCAATTCGGGAGGCCCCCAGTAGCTATGGTCGCCGTCTGGAATAACACTACCGCCCTGCCCTACTTGATAGGCATATGCAATGACCGCTGTTCCACTACTGTTCCAAATCGTACACTTTCTGAAATATTCGGCGAAATGGTCGAGTATACGCCGCATGTGCGCGTCTGTTCCAGTGCCTGTGAACGCATCTTTAAACTCGTAATAAGCCCACCCTAAGGTCGCGCCCGAGAAAGCAATCGGCAGATTAAATTTTACGTGGTCGCCTGCATCGTGATAACCGCCAGATAGGTCAATCGTCCCTCCGTCGAAATAATCGGGAACACTTATGTTAGAGTCCTGTAAGTGGCAGTCGCCGCGCCATGTAAGCGCGGAACGCTTGCCGTTGTCGCTGTTGCGCTCGCCTACGTCGCCGCCGCACATATTGGCATCGAAAAAGTACAACGCAAGCTGTAGCTGCCGTGCGTAGTTGGTGTTTGTGTCGGCGAGCGTTGCTATTGGGAACGTGCCGAGCAGCATAATAACCGCTAACGTCCACAGCAAGGCTTTTGAAAATTTAGTTTTCATTTGATTGCCCCCATATTTTACCTGTCTGGCAGGTTTATTTTTATTTTCAACACAATATTTTTATTTTCAACACAAAAAAGGCGAATCCCTCTATGGCACTGTAAGTACAACACAAAACGTAGCTTTTGTAAAGGATAGAATACGGATTTTTTTCGTGTGACGGAACGCGGATTTGGCGGATTACGCGGATTACGCGGATTTCCCCACGAACGAATCCGCGTAATCCGCGTAAATCCGTTAAATCCGTGTTGCATAAATCATTTGTTAGGTCACGAATTAAGGGGATTTGCAGGTTTTTTGTAGGGGACGGATTTATCCGTCCCGAGGTTTGCACGTTCGTCAATTCGGAGCGAGTATAACGTCCATTAACGCAGAGCGAGGTAATCTCGGGACGGATAAATCCGTCCCCTACAATTAACCGACACCCCACGACAAACGCACGAAGCCAAAACATGTAAATCAAACACGGATTAAGGTGAGGGGCGTGGGTTTTGTAGGGGACGGATTTATCCGTCCCGAGGTTTGCACGTTCGTCAATTCGGGGCAAGTAACGTCCATTAACGCACAGCGAGGTAACCTCGGGACGGATAAATCCGTCCCCTACAATTAACCGACACCCCACGACAAACGCACGAAGCCAAAACATGTAAATCAAACACGGATTTGGCGGATTCACGCAGATTTACGCGGATTCGTTCGTGGGAAAATATATCGCCGTTTAGTAGTTTACGTGGACAAAATCCGCGCAATCCGTGAAAATCCGTTAAATCCGTGTTAGATAAACACTAATTTGCATAGCTGTAAAATCACCCCGAATATATGCACACAAAAGTAATATACATATTACGAGGTGAATTTTATGAAAAAAATACTATACATTTCCCTAACGTCCGCGTTATCCATTCTTATCATAATCGGCGTAATCATATTAACACGGCACGCAAACAATTCGCAACAAAACCAAATCGCACAAAATGTATTCGCGCATGGCGTAGCCCTCGGCGGACTAACCGAGCAGGAAGCCCTTTCCGCGCTTACCGAACGCTTCCAGCCTGCGTTGGCTTCGCGGACTGTGCGATACTTAAAGGACGGCGTTCCCGCGGTCGAATTGTCATTTTTAGATTTTGAAACGTGCTTTGACTTTTCCGCAATTATCGAGGAAGCGTTTACATATAGCCGAGGCAAGCAGTTTCGCACCGCGCGAATTTTACGGCGTTCGCACGAAATTGACACAATACCCGAAATAATTTTTTGTGCCGAGTGCATGGAAAAGCACATGCGCGCTCTTTCCCAAAAGCTCGACATAACAGCAAAAAACGCGAGCTTTCACATGGAAGGCCGCAATAAAATAACCGTAAACCACGAAAGCATGGGCTACGGCGTGAACACCGAGGCCGCCGCCGCCGCTACCCGCGAGGTACTTTACAGCATGGTTGACGGCGATGTGGACTTGCAAATTCTGGAAATCGCACCGCTGTATACCACTGCGGATTTCAACTTTGACGTAGCCGTCCTAGGCGCGTACCAAACGCTAATAAACACGCGCGCCGACAGCCCGCGCCGCCGAAACATAGAGCGCGCCGCCGAAAGAATAAACAACTACACCATTTACCCAAACGAGGTTTTTTCCGCGGCGGCGTTAATTGATGCAAACGCCCCCGACAGCGGCTACGAGCCAGCCACCGTCATCATGCAGGGCGAGGCGGTGGAGGACATAGGCGGCGGAATTTGCCAGCTAGTAACGACCCTGTACAACGCCGTTATTTACGCCGAGCTAGAGGTGATTCAACGCAACAATCACTCGATTCCTGTGCGTTATGTGGACGTGGGCTTTGATGCAACCGTGGCAGGCGATTATTTTGACCTAAAATTCAAAAACACCTTGCAAACGCCCGTTTTGGTAACTAGCTATGTGCGCGATATGAACCTGCATGTCGAAATTAGGGGCGAGGAGGTGCGTGATTCGAGCCGCAGTATACGCTTTGAAACCAAGCACATAGAACGCACCGAGCCAGAGCCTGTCCGCGAAATCGTTGACCCGAACGTGCCGCGCGGCGAAAGGCTCGTTACACAGCAAGCCCAACCAGGCTACCATGTCGAGCTTTACAAACGCATTTTCATTAACGGCAACGAAATAGGGCAAGTGAAAATAAATTCCTCGGTTTACAAGCCTGTGCAGGGGGTTGTTGCTATTGGGGCGATGTAATTATTCAAATTTAACCCCCTTCAAAACCGCAAAAGGACTATTATTCACATCTACCTTGTCTTTCTTCTTATTCTCCTGCAAATAAACCTCCACATCACGCCTAGACATCTGGTTTTTTTCCTCTTTTTTGCGTTTTTCAAACACCTCGTAGCGTTCCTTGTGTCCGCAGGAACAAACTACCTGGCGTTTTTCGCCTGCGCCGATTATTTTTACATATTTCATGCAGTTTGGGCATTTGGAGCGTATTTCCATGGACAGGCTCTGACGGGTATTACATTCGCGGTCTTGGCAGACGAGCATATCGCCCTTTTTGCCGCTTACTTGCAGCATAAAAAGGCCGCATTTTTCGCATTTTGTCGTGCTTAAATTGTCGTGCTTGAACGGCTTCGTACTGCTTTTTATTTCCAATATTATTTCTCGCGTGTAGTTGCGTATTTCTTTCATAAAGTCGTTCTTTTTCATTTTTCCAGCCGCTATTACGGAAAGCTGTTGTTCCCAATTTCCCGTTAATTCGGGCGATTTTAGCTCCTTGGGTACAATCGTCAACAGCTGCCGCGCCTTAGACGTGGTGAAAATCTCCTTGCCCTTTTTTTCCAGTAAAAAGTTGTCAAACAGCTTTTCGATAATGTCGGCGCGTGTGGCTACCGTGCCTAAGCCGCCTGTTTTTGATAGCGTGTCGGCGAGCGAGGCGTTTGCGGTTTCCATGTATTTTGCTGGGTTTTCCATAGCCGAAAGCAGCGTAGCCTCGTTGAACGGCGCTGGCGGCGTGGTTTTGCCCTCGGTTATTTTCAACGCCTTGATGGGCAAGCGTTCGCCGCGTTTCATGGGCGGCAGCGTGCCTTTTTCCTCGTCCTCATCGTCCTCGTCGCCGTTGTACACCGCCTGATAGCCCTGCGACAAAATCACGCGGCCGCCCGCGCGGAAGCTCTCCTCGCCGATTTTGATTTTCACCGCCACTTGCTCGTACTCAAATGGTGGAAAAAATACCGACAAAAAGCGCGTAATCACTAGGTCGTAAATTTTGCGTTCCTTTTCGTTAAAATTGCTTAGATTTACGTACGATTCCGTGGGAATAATGGCGTGGTGGTCGCTTACCTTACTATTATCCACGAAATTCTTGTTGGGCTTAATCGGCGTGCGAAGCACCTGCGCGCATAGCTTGGAATACGGCGGCACGGAGCAAGCCTTTATACGCTCGCCTAGCGTGGGTACAATATCCTCAGAAATATAACGCGAATCGGTACGCGGATAGGTCAAAACCTTGTGCTCCTCGTACAGCTTCTGCATAATGGACAGCGTTTCCTTGGGCGAATAACCAAACCGCTTGCTCGCATCACGCTGTAGCTCCGTCAAGTCGTAGAGCCGCGGCGGTAGCTTTCGCTTAATCGTCTTGGTAATTTCTGCCACAACGCCGTCCTTTTGCGTTTTTATTTTCGCCAAAATTGCTTCCATTTTTTCTTTCTCAAAACAACGCGGCGAATTGTCCTTGCACCAAGTAGCCTTGAACGAGCCGAAATCGGCAGAAATTCCGTAAAACGGCCGCGGTACGAATTTGCGAATTTCTTCCTCGCGCTTAGCGATAATCGCCAGCGTCGGCGTTTGTACCCTGCCGCAGGAAAGCGACGAATTGTACTTGGTCGTAAGACAGCGCGTCGCGTTTATTCCCACCAGCCAGTCCGCCTCCGCGCGCGCCTTAGCCGAGTCGCAAAGCCCCTGATACAACGCGCCGTCCTTCAAATTCGCAAAGCCCTCACGGATTGCCTTGTCCGTAACGGACGAAATCCACAGCCGTTTAATCGGCTTTTTGCACTTCGCCATCTCGATAATCCACCGCGCCACAAGCTCGCCCTCGCGCCCTGCGTCCGTGGCGATGACTATATCGCCCACATCTTTCCGCATCAATAAGTCCTTCACGGTCTTAAACTGCTTGGACGTTTGGGGAATAACCACCAGCTTCAGCTTGTCGGGCATAATGGGCAAATGGTTAATATCCCAGCTTTTGTACGCCTTGTCGTACCCGTCGGGGTCGGCGAGCGTCACCAAATGCCCCAACGCCCATGTCACGATGTACTTCGTCCCCTCCATAAATCCGCCGCCGCTTTTACAGCCCAGCACACGCGCGATGTCCTTGCCTACTGATGGTTTTTCTGCTAATACTAGTGTTTTCATTTTGAGTTGCTCCCTTTTCTAAAGATTGACAAATGTAGATACGGCGTATATACTATATTTCAAGGAGTTGATAACAATGACAACAACAATTCAAAAATGGGGCAATAGCCAAGCAATCCGTTTGCCAAAACCAATTCTCGAAATGCTTTTTTTTCAAGAGAACGATACTGTCGAGCTTGTTGCAGAAAATGACACGCTTATTATCAAGAAAGCCGATAGACCAAGACGTGCAAAGAAAAGTCTTGAGGAACGGTTTAGCGGTTATATAGGTGATTATGAATGTTCGGAGTTTGACTGGGGCAAGCCTGTCGGAAATGAGGTGTGGTAATGGCATACACCGCCAAGCAGGGGCATATCGTAATACTCGACTTTGACCCACAGACAGGGCATGAACAAAAGGGCAGACGACCCGCTTTAATCGTAAGCAACGACCAGCTTCACAAAAGAACTGGCATGGCAATGGTATGTCCCATAACCAACACAATCTCGGGCTTTCCTACACATATAGCACTTGACAACAGGACGATAACCACAGGCGAGATTATGTGCGAACAGGCTAAGTGCTTAGACATTATAGCACGTCATGCGACCTATAGGGAATCTGTACCCCAAGAAATCATTGATGAAGCCGTTGACTTGGTCTGCTCGTTTGTTGAATAAGAGCCTGTCCCTACCTTGACGTTTACTTATATTATGGTACAATAAAGTGTTGCAAATAGCAAATTGCGTTATGGCTTTTTCTACTTAAAAAGCGTGTACTTACCAAGGGGATTACCCCATAAACGCAACTAACCGCATTTCGTCAGCTAGAGTTAATCGTCCTATGGGCTTGCCGATAGCAGTCGGGGACAATGTGACTGTGTCGTTCGTGTCAATATATGATTGTCTGTCAAGCCCTGCTTGCTTCCAGTCATTGATTGCAAGGTATTTTGCCCGTATCGTTTCGCTTTTGTCCTCGTAGTGCGTGGTTATTCTGAAAGCCGTCACACTGTAGGGCGTTTCTTGAAGTATAAGCACTGGACGGCGTTTGCCGTCCTCCCCCCACGCAACGTAGGCGATGTAAATATCAAAAATCGCCATTACCCACGCACCGCCCAATCATACAATTCGGGATATTTTTCCTTGTCAATAAAAGCGTGACCGTTTTCGTCCGTGGGCAGTGTAATATTCGGTATGCCCTTGCGTTTTATGGCGGCGAGTAGCCGTTCCCCCATTGTTTCGTCTGTGTCAAATTTGACGTTTACCGCTGTTTTTGTGCTTTGCATAATATCACCTCATCTATTTTTACTACATGCTCGACAACTACTTGATACTTATACCCATTCACAACAAGCCCAGTGCCTTTCGCAGCTCCTCGTCATTGCGTATAAACTCCGCCGTTCCGTCCGCTACCGCCCTTTCCGTTTCTTCCACATCAGCCCAAAAGTCGGGATATTTTTCCTTATCAAACTTGACGTTTACCGCCGATTTTGTGCTTTGCATAGTATCACCTCACCCCCACTATACCACACCCCCCAACCCCAGTAAAGGCAACAATGAACGGTTGTACGGTCAATGGACGGTTTTCCGTAGGGGACGGATTTATCCGTCCCGACCTTACCACGCTCTACGCTACTACACGTTACCGACCTCAAACTGACGAACGTGCAAACCTCGGGACGGATAAATCCGTCCCCTACAAAACCCACGCCCCCCACGTACCCACGCACACCCCCTCAATCACACCATAACAAATGATTTATGCAACACGGATTTAACGGATTTTCACGGATTATGCGGATTGGCTCATGGTAAAATTCACGAACGTCCACGAAAATCCGCTACGTCCGAAAAAATCCGCGTAAATCTGCGAAAATCCGCTAAATCCGCGTTTAATCACCCCTACCCCACGCTATACACACCACCCAACCCACGCACCCGACCCCAAACTGACGAACGTGCAAACCTCGGGACGGATAAATCCGTCCCCTACAAAACCTACACCCGACCCCAAACTGACGAACGTGCAAACCTCGGGACGGATAAATCCGTCCCCTACAAACCCACGCCCCCCCCAACCACCACACCCCACAACAACAACCACAAACACCCAACAACAACACCCACGCTACCGTAGGGGACGGATTTATCCGTCCCGACCTTACTACGCACTACGCTACTACACGTTACCGACCCCAAACTACAAAACGTGCAAACCTCGGGACGGATAAATCCGTCCCCTACAAAACCCCACAACAACAACCCCCCCCCAACCCCCAACCCCAGTAAACAACGCAACAAAAATATAACCCAACCCAAAAGGAGGCAACAAAATGAACACTAAGTCAACAACCACCAAAAATAGCCAAGGAGGCGACAAAATGAAACACAAAGCACTGGCAAACCAAGCACTGGCACACCAAGCACCAAAAGCACAAGCACCAAAACCACGCCGCGCCCTAGCGTGGGTACTTACGCTCGTAATGGCGTTGTCGCTACTGCAAAGCTCTGCGCTCTCGCTAGTGGCAGACGAGAACTACCCCCTAATCGGCGGTGTTTCTTCGGAAACGGAAACAACAGGAACAGCAACAGCCACATCAACCAACACAATCAACAACACAACCAACACAACAGCCAACACATCAAACAACACAACCGACACAACGGGCACATCAACAAACGACACATCAACAACAACCGATACAACCAACACAACCGACACATCAACAACAACCGACCCCACCGACCCCACAGACCCCACAGACCAACAAGTAACCGCCATGTCCGAAACAGTAACCATCACCCAAGCCATGACAGTCGCCCAAATCGAAACCGCAATCAGCACAGCCCTAGCCGCAAACAGCGAAATAACCGTAACAGGCTCGAAAACCAATGCGGACAGTACACTAAACATTTCCATACCCTCAAACAAAACCGTCAACTGGGAAGCGGATTATGAAGGAGACCTATCCTCCTACGTAGTCCTACTCGCTGGAAACAATGATATAAACCGTGTCTTTAACATGAACAGTGGCAGCATTGTAAACAGTGTCACCACCTCAGGTGCGATACGTGCCAGCTCTACACTCACATTTAACATCAACGGTGGTATGCTTTTGAGTAGAGGTGGCTATACGTTTCTAAGCGGGTCGAGTAACACGGTAGTCAAAATGTCTGGTGGTATTGTCGCTAATACAGGCACAGGATGGGCATTTTCATACGGCAATTCTGGTAATGCAAATTATGAAATAGACATAACAGGTGGGCTTGTGTTTGCTCGAAACGCAAACCCCATACATGCAGAAATAACAAACGTAACCCTCACCGCCCCTGCCGCAGTGGTACAATGGGACGGCACGACCACCACAGTAAACCAACACACCGCCACAGGCCTCACCCTACGCACAGGAAGCGGAGCAGTACGCTGGGACATAGTAGACGGCAAGCACGGCATAGCCTACGGCACAGACTACGCCCAATTCTACGAAGTCACAGGCGTGACCGTGACACCTTCAAGCACGACTATCAACCTAAGCGACAACAACCCACCGTCAAGCGGCACAGGCTGGACTTATTCCAACAACGTCTACACCATACTAGACGGCGCGAATGTCACCGTCACAGGCACAAGCGCGAACCAGCGGCGTATCGAGGTTGCCGAAAACGCAACAGCGGCAGTAACGCTTAACAATGTTTCAATTACAGGGCTTACTACTGGCCAATCGCCCTTGTTTTTAAGCAACAACGCAAATCTCACCGTAACCCTTGAAGGCACGAACACCCTCACGGCAAGCTTTTACGGCGCAGGCATACAAGCCTCGAACGGAATGACTTTAACCATAAAAGGTGACGGCGAACTTATCGCTACAGGAGGTCAGTACGCCGCAGGTATCGGCGGCAACTACGGCAACGAGAGCGGTACGATTACCATAGAAAGTGGCACGATTACAGCCACAGGAGGTCAGTACGGCGCAGGTATCGGCGGTGGTATGGGCGGTAGTAGCAGCAGCAGCGGTACTATTAGTATAACAGGCGGCAATGTAACCGCAACAGGAGGGAGTAGTGGTGGAAGCGCAATCGGCGCAGGATATGGCGGCACAGTCAACGCTGTTACTATTACAGGCAACTACAACTATTGGACGAACACAAGCAACACCGCCCCCACCGCAATGACAGGAAGCGGAGCGTTCACATGGTCTAGCACTTTCAGATATATACGGCTCGAAGAAATAACAAGCACAACCACCTACAACGTAGCCTACAACCTAAACGGCGGTACAGGCACAGCCCCCACAGAAACAGCCAAGGAAGCGGCGGCGACGTTCTCGGCGGCGGCTACCACGGGCATAACCGCGCCTAGCGGTATGCAGTTCAAGGAATGGAACACCGCACAAAACGGAACAGGCACAGCGTACGCAGTCGGCGAGAGCGTAGTCATGCCCGCCGCCGCGCTTACGCTTTACGCCATATGGCAAGCCATTCCGCCCACAGTAACAGCCGTAGCGGTAAACCCCGACACCGTAGACGTACAAAAGGGCGCGGCGTTCCAGTTTAGCGCGACTGTTTCGGGCGAAAACAATCCGCCGCAAACGGTGACTTGGAGCGTTTCGGGCAATGGGGAAACAACAATAACAGACGGCTTGTTAAGCATATCGGCGGACGAAACCGCCGCCACGCTTATTGTCACAGCTACCTCTACACTGGACACAGGCATAAGCGGCGAGGCTACCGTTACCGTCACCGACATTCCCCCAATAGTAGAAGTAACAGGCGTAACCGTAACCCCTGCCGAAATTACGCTAAACCGCGGCGGCGCGTTCACCTTTAGCGCGGCGGTAGCAGGAACAAATCCGCCGCAGGGCGTTACGTGGAGCGTAACAGGCGGCGGCGCTGGCACGGAAATAACGGACGGCGTATTGACCGTTGCCGCAGACGAAACCGCCGACACGCTTACCATTACCGCCACATCTACCCACGATACGGACATTTTCGGCGAAGCTGTGGTTACTGTAAACCAGCCGACACCCTGCGACAATCCAAACTGTGACTGCGTAGACTGTGACGGCTCGTGCAACGGCGATTGTGTTCCCGAGCCATGCGACAATCCAAACTGTGACTGCGTAGACTGTGACGGCTCGTGCAACGGCGATTGTGTTCCCGAGCCATGCGACAATCCAGAGTGCGATTGCGACGACTGTGACGGCTCGTGTAACGGCGAGTGCGGACAGGACACAGACCCATGCGGAAATGTACCATGCACATGCTGTAACCGTTGCGGCGCGACAAACAACGCAGGCGACAAATGCACATGCGAGGGCGAAACCATCACCAACGTAACCTCTGGCGGACGTAGCTCTGGCGGCGGACTTTTGGGCTGGGTATACCCGCTTGCCAAGCCGCCTGTTGTTGTTGCCCCACCTGTTGTTATTGCTCCGCCTGTTGTCATTGCTCCGCCTACGGCTATTGCCAAGCACCTTAGCCTTACCCTAGGCTCAACCGTAATAACCGACCTGCTGACAGGAAACGACATACAAATGTCCGTAGTCCCCATGGTAGAAAACGGCAGAACCCTTGTACCAGTGCGGTATCTCGCCTACGCGCTAGGCGCGAGCGTAGACTGGAACGAAGCCGCGCGCGAGGTAACGCTATCCGCGAATGGCAAGGTACTGACGTTTGCGTTGGGCGAGCTTACGCCCGAGATGATTGCGTTGGGCATGGACGTACCGCCTAGAGTGGAGATGGGTAGGACTATGGTACCGTTGCGGTTTGTTAGTGAGTTTTTTGGGGCTGTGGTGGAATGGGATAGTGTTAGTCGAGAGATTGAGATTGTTATTTATGGGTAGGGGAAAGTATTGACTGTATGGGGCGGGCAAGCCCGCCCCCATACAAACCCCCCAGTAAAGGCAACATGCACGGTTATAAACGCTCAATGCACGGTTTTTGTACGGTCAATGCACGGTTTTTGTACGGGCAATGGACGGTTTTTGTACGGGCAATGGACGGTTTTCCGTAGGGGACGGATTTATCCGTCCCGAGGTTGCCTCGCGGTGCGTTAATGGACGTTGCCTACCCCGAATTACAAAACGTGCAAACCTCGGGACGGATAAATCCGTCCCGACCTTACCTCGCTGTGCGTTAATGGACGTTACCCACCCCAAATTGACGAACGTGCAAACCTCACCACGCTGTGCGTTAATGGACGTTACCCACCCCAAATTGACGAACGTGCAAACCTCACCACGCTGTGCGTTAATGGACGTTACCCACCCCAAATTAACGAACATGCAAACCTCGGGACGGATAAATCCGTCCCCTACAAAAACCCCTGCGAATAACTGGTATAGCGTACGTTCCGTAGGGGACGGATTTATCCGTCCCGAGGTTACCTCGCTGTGCGTTAATGGACGTTACCTGCTCCAAATTGACGAACGTGCAAACCTCGGGACGGATAAATCCGTCCCCTACAAAACCCCTGCGGATAACTGGTATAGCGTACGCTCCGTAGGGGACGGATTTATCCGTCCCGACCTTACCACGCTGTGCGTTAATGGACGTTGCCTACCCCAAATTGTAGAACGTGCAAACCTCGGGACGGATAAATCCGTCCCCTACAAAAACCCTGCGGATAACGGTATAACGTACGCTCCGTAGGGGACGGATTTATCCGTCCCGAGGTTGCCTCGCTGTACGTTAATGGGCGTTGCCTGCCCAAATTATAGAACGTGCAAACCTCGGGACGGATAAATCCGTCCCCTACAAAAACTTTGCGGATAACAGTATAGCGTACGCCCTGTAGGGGACGGATTTATCCGTCCCGACCTTACCTCGCTGTGCGTTAATGGACGTTACCCACCCCAAATTAACGAACGTGCAAACCTCGGGACGGATAAATCCGTCCCCTACAAACCCCCTGCGAATAACGGTATAGCGTACGCTCCGTAGGGGACGGATTTATCCGTCCCGAGGTTACCTCGCTGTGCGTTAATGGACGTTGCCCACCCCAAATTAACGAACGTGCAAACCTCGGGACGGATAAATCCGTCCCCTACAAAAACCCTGCGAATCCCCTTAATCCGTGACCTAACAAATGATTTATTCAACACGGATTCGGCGGATTTACGCAGATTACGCGGATTGGCTCGTGGGAAAATTCACGAAAGTCCACGAAAATCCTATACGTCCGCTCAAATCCGCGCAAATCTGCGAAAATCCGTTTAATCCGCGTTTAATCCGTTCTTAATTCTCGCAGTTCAAAAATTTTTATTTTTTGTGGTTTACAAGTAGGTATATGCAGTGTATAATATAGCCACAATAAAAAAAGAGAAACGCCTTATGGCGTAAGGCGTTCTCTTAGGCACTAACCGCTGTAAAGGCGGCAGGCTTGCTGAATAATAATGTTGAAAAAATAATCAGTTCGCCTTTTGCGATGAGGGCTGATTATTTTTTCGTGTTCTTCGTTTCGATATACATAAGCAAAGCCGTAAAAAATAGCAGTGCTTGAAATATTAAAGATATTGATTCGTATACCGTCATATATGCCGCCTCCCTTCCTGTCGGATTTTTCAACCCTCCTTTCAGGTAAGCAAGCCCACAAAAAACTCGCCCTTACGCGATGTGCTTGTTTAAATTATACGGTTTTCGTTTTCATAAGTCAAATAAAAAACCACGGATTTACGCAGATTTTGCGGATTGGCTCGTTTATTATTTCTAGCGAGAACACGCGCCAAACGCCTCCAACGCACGGTCAAGCTCCCCTTTGGTATGCCCTGCCGAAACCTGACATCGCACTCGCGCCTTGCCCTTCGGCACAACAGGGTACGAAAACCCGATTACATACACGCCATGCGCCAACAACGCCGCCGCCATGCCGCTTGCGCGTTGTTCGTCATATAGCATAATCGGCACGATGGGGTGTACGCCGTCAGGCACGTCAAAGCCGATTGCCTTTAGGCCGTCGCGGAAATATTTTGTATTCTCACGCAGACGGTTTTTTAATTCCTGCGGATTTTTGAGAATTTCCAGCACTTTTAGGCTTCCTGCGGCGATTATGGGCGAGAGCGTGTTGGAAAAAAGATACGTGCGCGATTTTTGCCGCAAAATGTCAATAATTTCCCGTCTGCCGCTCGTGTAGCCGCCCGAAGAACCGCCGAGGGCTTTTCCCAGCGTGCCGGTGATTACGTCCACGCGCCCCATTACGCCGCAGTGTTCGTGCGAGCCTTTGAGCCTTTCGCCCAGTACGCCCACCGCATGGGAATCGTCCACGATTACGAGCGCGTCGTACTTTTCCGCTAGGTCGCACACCGCTTGCAGGTTGGCGACTGTGCCGTCCATGGAAAAAACGCCGTCGCACACAATCGCGCGTATTCTCGCGGCGGCGGCTTCCCTTAGCTTGCCCTCCAAGTCCGACATATCGTTATTTTTGTACCGATAACGTGCCGCCTTGCACAGCCTAACGCCGTCAATTATGCTCGCGTGGTTTAGCTCGTCACTGATAATCGCGTCCTCGGCGGTAAGCAGTGTTTCAAAAAGCCCCGTATTAGCGTCAAAGCATGACGAATACAAAATGGTGTCCTCTGTTTCCAAAAACTCCGTCAGCTTTTTTTCTAGCTCCTTGTGAATTTCCAACGTGCCGCAAATAAACCGCACCGAGGAAAGCCCATAGCCCCAACGCTCGACACCGCTTATGGCGGCGTTTTTCACTTCCGCGTTGTTGCAAAGCCCCAAATAATTGTTGGAACACATATTGATTACGTCCGCTTTTTCCGTAGTAGAAATAACGGACGATTGCGGCGTTGTGATAATTCGCTCGCTTTTCCAAAAGCCCGAGGTTTTTATTTCGTCTGTTACTTGGTTGAAGATTTTATATGCTGTTTTCAAATTATTTGCTCCTTTGCCACTACCCCTGCAATTCCCCTAAGAGCCTGTTTAATATCTCGCTTTCGACAGATTTTCGAGCAAATTTTTTGTTAGGCGAGGAGGCGCAACCGCCGCATAACGGAGAGATTACGCAAGGTTGCGCCGACGAAGCATAACGGAAAATTTGCCGAAAAGATGTCGGAATGGAGATATTTAAACAGACTCTAACTCCCACCCCACCAACCACCGCATAAGCGCGGTAATATCGGAGGAATCAACCGCACCATCACCGTTTATGTCCACGAGGCGTTCGTCTTGCGCGTCTAGCTCGAAGCCCTCATGCCCTGCGACATGACGCGCGAGCCAGACTACGTCTGCGGAGCTTACGCTTACGCCCATGGTTGAGATTGCGCCTAGCCGCAGCCATTGTGCGGTCATTTCGACAATATTTTTATTGATATTAGCAAAGGAAATGTCCCACCTGTCGAGAACCCAACCGCTATAGGCTACTATGGGCGTGGTCGCTGTGCCGTTTTGCGGCACGTTTTGTTCAAGCTCGCCGCCGCCTATGCGAGTACCTCCGTTTAGGTTAAAGACTACGGTGTACAAATCCTTTGAATCCTCTATGACTGTTTTTCCTAAATTTAGGAAGCCTACGCCGTCCTCGCCTAAGGTCTGTACAGGCGTGGTGCTTCGTGCTACTGTGCCATCGCCAAGCTGTCCATATTCATTCCATCCCCAAGCCCAAACCGTGCCGTCTGCTTTTAATGCTACTGTGTGAGCGTGTCCCGCAGAAACGGCTGTAACGTCAGTCAATCCTACAACCTGCACAGGCGTGGAGTTGTCTGTTGTTGTGCCATCGCCAAGTTGTCCCTCCCAGTTGACCCCCCAAGCCCAAACCGTGCCATCATTCTTTAGTGCTACGGTATGGAAAAAGTCCGCCGATATTGCCGTTACATTGCTTAGAGCTGCAATCTTAATGGGGCTAAGTCTATTGGCATTTGTTCCGTCACCTAATTGACCGTACTCATTATACCCCCACGCCCAAACTGTGCCGTCATTTTTTACGGCTACAGTATGATAATATCCTGCCGATATTGCTGTTACATCGCTTAAACCCATAGAATTGGTAGGAGTAAGACACTCAACAGTTATTCCGTCACCTAACTGACCGTACCCGTTACCCCCCCAAGCCCAAACCGTGCCGTCAGATTTTAGAGCTACGGTATGCCGTTCACCCACTGCTATTGCCATTACATCGCTTAAATCTGCAACTTGAACTGGAGTAAGATTATCGGTCTTTGTTCCGTCACCTAATTGACCGTTAATATTCCATCCCCAAGTCCAAACTGTGCCATCGTTCTTTAAGGCTACGCTATGATTCTCACCTGCTGCGATTGCCATTATATTGCTTAAACCAGTGACATGAAAGGGAACAAGTCTGTCATTATATGTTCCATCACCTAATTGACCGGTACTATTATACCCCCACGCCCAAACTGTGCCGTCATTTTTTAGGGCTATGGTGTGTTCGCCACCCACCGCTATTGCAATTACATTACTCAACCCTTTGACTTGCACAGGGGTATGTCTATGAGTATATGTCCCATCACCTAACTGACCACGCCAACTACCCCCCCAAGCCCAAACTGTGCCATCATTTTTTAGGGCTACAGTATGTCCACGACCTGCCGACACCATAGGCTCGGTGACAAACTCCGACATTCCGCTAAGCGCGTTTTCTATTTCAATGTGTATTACCTCTGGTGTAGCCGCAAGGCACGCTATAGGCGAAAGGAGCATGAACACCGCCATAATTATGGCTAATGTGTACCCCCCCCCATTTTTTTCCAATTGCTTGCGTTTCTTTTTGCGTTCATTGCTGTCGCCCCTTTCGGTTTTTTATGTTGCTGTTAGCCTAGATTGTATCATTGTTTTGGGGTTTATGCAAATGTTTTGGGGGGTTCGTGGGGCAGGGTTCGTGGGACAGGTTTCGTAGGGGGCGGATTTATCCGCCCCGAGGTTACCACGCACCAAATTGACAGGACGTTATCCGTCCCAAATTGACGAACGTGCAAGGGTCGGGACGGATAAATCCGCCCCCTACAACACCCACGTTATCCACCCACGTACCACCCCAAATTAACAAAATGCGCGTACCAATTAAACGCGTATTTAGCGGATTTACACAGATTTACGCGGATTTAGCGGATTCACGCAGATTTACGCGGATTTGAGCGGACGGAGCGGGTTTTCGTGGACTTTCGTGGATTTTACAACGAGCCAATCCGCGTAATCCGTGAAAATCCGTTAAATCCGTGTACCATAAATCATTTGTTACACCACTGGCTAAGGGAATCCGCGGGTTTCGTAGGGGGCGGATTTATCCGCCCCCTACAACTAACTTTCCAACTCCCACCCCACCAACCACCTTAAAAGCGCACTAACATCAGCGGCATCAACCACCCCATCGCCATTCATATCCACAAGCCTCTTATCCCATTCCGCTAACTCAAAGCCCGCATGTCCTGCGACATGGCGCGCTACCCACACCACGTCTGCGGAGCTTACGCTCTCGCCCCTGTTTGTGATTGCGCCGAGCCGCAGCCATTGTGCCGTCACTACCATATTTTCAAGCACAACACCAAAATCAACGTCCCAGCCGTCAAAAATCCAGCCGCTACGGACTACCTCGGGGGCGAACGCCGCGCCGTACCGCGGCACGGCTTGTTCCGTTTCGCCGCCACATATGCGAGTACCGCCGTTTAGGTGGAAAATTACGGTATAATCCTGCCTTGTTTTGTTTAAATTAAAGTAGTCCCAGCCGTCGTCGTCAACGACTTGCACAGGGAAATTGCTATCGGCGTTTGTTCCGTCCCCTAGCTGACCGTACCAGTTGTAGCCCCACGTCCAGACTGTGCCGTCATTTTTTACCGCTACGGTATGCCGCCAGCCAGCGGAAACTTCCGCTACGCCGCTTATGCCAACGACTTGCACAGGGGTAGAGCTGTCATAATACGTTCCGTCCCCTAGCTGACCGCCCCAGTTAATGCCCCACGCCCAAACAGTGCCGTCACCCTTTAGGGCTACGCTATAGCTACCGCCCGCCGTTATTGCCGTTACCTCGTACAAGCCGACAACCTGCACAGGCATGAGCCTATTGTCAAAGGTTCCGTCCCCTAGCTGCCCCATCGAATTGTAGCCCCACGCCCAAGCCGTGCCGTCATTTTTTACCGCCACGGTATGATAATAGCCTGCCGATATTGCCGTTACGCCGTCCAAGCCCACAGCCTGCACAGGGGTACGGCTCTCGTTCGTTGTTCCGTCCCCTAATTCGCCGTACCAATTCGCGCCCCACGCCCAAACCGTGCCGTCATTTTTTACCGCTACGCTATGACTGTCGCCTGCCGCTATTGCTATTACATCAGTCAAATCCATGACTTGTACGGGAATGTCGCTCTGGTGAATATACGCGCCGTTGCCTAGCTGACCGTAGTTGTTGCTACCCCACGCCCAAACCGTGCCGTCGTCTTTTAGGGCTACAGTATGGTGCGCGCCAGCCGCGACCGCTATTACATTTCTTATGTCCATGACCTGAGCGGGCATGTCCTGCGAATAATGCGCGCCGTCTGCGAGTCCTAGCTGACCGTGCCAATTAGCCCCCCACGTCCAAACAGTGCCGTCATCTCGTAACGCTACGGTATGCTCGCCGCCCGCCGCTATTGCCTTTATGCTCCGCAAATCTGCGGCTTGGACAGGCATATTGCTATTATTTGTATACACTTCGCCGCCAAGCCCTAGCTGACCCTGCAAATTAGCCCCCCACGTCCAAACAGTGCCGTCATTTTTTACCGCCACTGTATGCTCACCGCCTGCCGATACCGTAGCCCCTAGCTTTATTGTGCTAGTTGCCAAATTTAGGAAGCTGCCGTTGCGGATTAGTACAGGGGTACTGCTATCGTGCGTTGTTCCGTCACCTAGCTGACCGTCCCAATTGTGTCCCCACGCCCAAACAGTGCCGTCATTTCTTACCGCTACGGTATGATGCGCCCCTGCCGAAACGGCGGTTATATCACGTAATTCCTCAAGCTCAACAGGGGTATACCCATGGGGATTTACTCCGCCGAACATGTTATCGCCCCACGCCCAGACCTCGCCGTTGCCCTTTAACGCCGCGGTATGCTGTCGCCCTGCCGAAATTGCCGTTACGCCGCCTAAATCGGGTACTTGCGTAGGCGTTGCAACAAAATAGGCATAGGAATCTAGCTCGTAGCCTAGCTGACCGTGGCCATTATTCCCCCAAGTCCAAACTGTGCCGTCACTTTTTACTGCCGCTGTATGCTCGTAGCCTGCCGAAACTGCCGTTGCGTGGCTTATTCCGCCAACCTGCACAGGAATGGGGCTGTCATATACTCCGTCCAGCCCTATCTGACCGTACCCATTATAACCCCACGCCCAAACCGTGCCGTCACTTTTTAACGCTACGGTATGCCCCTCGCCTGCCGAAATTGCCGTTACATCATACAAGCCATAAACATGCGAGGGATAACGCGCGCTGTAATAATTGTCCTCTCCAAGCCCAAGCTGACCGCGCCCATTATCGCCCCATGCAAGGACATCGCCGTACTCTGTTATCGCTACGGTGTGGTTTCTGCCTGCCGCTATTGCCTTTATATCGTGCAGCCCCATAATTTGCACAGGAACAAGGCTGTCTACATATTCTACGTAATCTAAATGACCGTACACACTCGCGCCCCACGCCCAAACAGTGCCGTCATTTTTTAATGCTACGGTATGCCTCTCGCCCGCCGCTATTTCCTTTACATTGTCTATGCCTACCCTTACAGGAATCGGGCTGTGTTCGGTTGTTCCAATGCCGAGCTGACCGTCCCAATTGCCGCCCCAAGCCCAGACTGTGCCGTCATTTTTTAAGGCTACGGTATGGCTACTACCAGCCGCGACCATAGGGCGCGTACTGGACGTACTGCTTCCTAGGGTCAATAAGCCAGTGTCATACGCGCTTATGACTTGTGCAGGGGTACTCCTATGTGTCGTTGTGCCGTCACCTAGCTGACCGCCGTCATTTTCGCCCCACGCCCAAACAGTGCCGTCTTTTTTTACGGCTATGGTGTGCCACTCGCCTACCGCTATTGCCGTTACATCGCTTATGCTCGTTACCTCAATGGGGGTATTGCTTCCCCACACTGACTCACTGCCTATCCCAAGCTCGCCATTGAAATTACTACCCCACGCCCAAAGAGTGCCGTCATTTTTGACCGCCATTGTATGGGAATTTCCGAGCGAAATTTCCGCTATATTGTCCAAGCCAACAACCTGCACAGGGCTATGTCTGTTGGTGCTTGTTCCATCGCCCAATTTACCGCTCCAATTAGCCCCCCACGCCCACGCCGTGCCGTCATCATTGATTATCGCCGCCGCGCTGTCCCTAGCCGCCGAAACGGCTCTTACATCGCTTAGCCCAACGACCTGCACAGGCGTATGCCTAGTAGCGGTCGTTCCGTCCCCTAGCTGACCGTAGCTGTTCTTGCCCCAAGCCCACGCCGTGCCGTCACTTTTCACGGCCAGAGAATAATCGGCACTCGCCGCTATTGCCGTTACATTGTACAAGTCCGCGACTTGCACTGGCGTATACCTAGAATAATTTGTTCCGTCACCAGTACCTAGCTGACCGTCCCAATTAGAACCCCATGCCCAAACTGTGCCGTCATTTGTTAATGCTAGGGTATGCGAATCTCCTGCCGCTATTGCCGTTACGCCGTACAAGCCGCCAACCTGCACAGGGGTAAGGCTTTGGATAGACATTCCGCTGTTTGTCCCCAACTGACCCGAACTATTCCAACCCCAAGCCCACACTGTGCCGTCACTTTTTAATGCCGCGCTGTGTTGGTTGCTCACCGCTATTGACGTTACATTGTGCAAGCCGACAGCCTGCACAGGGGTAAGTCGGTCGGTAGTTGTGCCGTCCCCTAGCTGCCCTTGTTCGTTCCAACCCCACGCCCAAACAGTGCCGTCTTTTTTTAGGGCTACTGTGTGACCGCCGCTTGTGGCTACCATGGGCTTTGTGCCTGTGCTTGGCGGCGAAAGCTCAGTGCCGCCTAAGTTTAGGAAGCCCTCGCCGTATTGCCCTAGAACCTGCACAGGGGTGTTGCTATTGTCGCCTATTCCTCCGTTGCCGAGCTGACCGTCCCAGTTGACCCCCCACGCCCAAACCGTGCCGTCACTTTTTAGGGCTACGCTATGGTACATGCCTGCCGAAATTGCCGCCGCGTCACTTAGCCTTGCGACCCGAGCAGGATAATGCTTCTCAGAATATGTTCCGTCCCCTAATTGACCGTAGCCATTCCAGCCCCACGCCCAAACCGTGCCATCGTCCTTTAACGCTACTGTATTCTGCCAATTCGCCGATATTGCCGTTACATTGCTTAAATAAGCGACCTGCACAGGGGCGGCACTGCCGCTAAGTGTGTCCTCGCCATTCCCTAGCTGACCGCACGAATTATTGCCCCACGCCCAAACCGTGCCGTCATTTTTTAGGGCTACCGTATGCTCGTAAGCCGCCGAAACTGCCGTTACATCGCTTATTTCAATCTGTACTGGAATATAATTATGACTATAATTTGCGTTATTCGACTGGGCGTATAAATCTTCCCCCCATATCCAGACCGTGCCGTCATTTTTTACGGCTGCGGTATACCTCTCGCCCGCGGAAATTGCCTTTACATCGCTTAGCCCATGAACCTGCACAGGGGTAAGGCTACGCTCGCCTGTTCCGTCCCCGAGCTGTCCATTGCCATTATGCCCCCATGCCCAGACCGTGCCGTCGTTTTTTAGCACTACGGTATGCTCTCTGCCTGCCGCTATTGCCACTACATCGCTTATACAGTCAAGCTGTACAGGGGTGGAATGTCTGTCGTTATATGTCCCTAGCCCTAGCTGACCGTACGTATTATCGCCCCACGCCCAGAGAGTGCCATCGTCTTTTAGGGCTATGGAGTGGTTTATACCCGCCGTTATTGCCGTTATATTGTCTAAGCCGTAGACCTGCACAGGGGTGGGGCTTGCGGTGGTTGTTCCGTCGCCGAGTTGACCGTAGTAATTATTGCCCCAAGACCAGACTGTGCCGTCATTTTTTAGTGCGAGGGTGTGAATACCGCCTGCTGATATTGTGGGGGTTGTGGTAAATTCGGGGGTTGATGTAAGTATGGGTTGGTTGGGGAGCGGTGTTGTTGTGGAGAATGGCGTGTTGTTTGCTCGGTTGGTGTGCGGTGTTGTTGTGGGCAATAGCGTGTTGTTTGCTTGGTTGGCTTGCGGTGTTGTTGCGGGCAATATCGTGCTGTTTGCTTCGAGGGGTGGCTCGGGTGAGGTCGCAAAGATTGCGGTGGGTGTGAGAATTATTATTGCGGACATTAGAAGTGCTAGGGTGCGTGATAGGGTACGTCCTAGGGTACGTCCCTGCCATTTTTTGGTTTTCATTGTTTGTTTCCCCTCTCTGATTTTTAAATTACGTGTTTATTAAAATCCGTTAAATCCGCGATTCATTGCCTGTTATGCCACGCTCCCTCTGCTTTGTGCCTCTGTGCGAACTACTGTGTGAAAAAATCTTTTTGATAAATAAAAAACTTAGGTAAAGTGTAAAGCCTCGTTCTTTAGTTTAAAAGATTTTTTCACACAGAGGCACAGAGGGCGAGAGGCACAGCAGGAGCGAAACGTGGATTTAAATATTGCATCTGTTGTTAGGGGCTTTGCAGGTTTTTTGTAGGGGACGGATTTATCCGTCCCGAGATTACCTCGTTCTGCGTTAATAGACGTTACCCCCGCCCCGAGTTGACGAACGTGCGTACTTCGGGACGGATAAATCCGTCCCCTACACCGTCCCGAGATTACCTTGTTCTGCGTTAATGGACGGTTACCGCCACAAATTGACGAACGTACGTACCTCGGGACGGATAAATCCGTCCCCTACACCGTCCCGATACGCCTATGTCCGTCATTTCGGGACGGCTACGCGGATTTAACGGATTTTAAAGGCATGGCACGCGGATTTACGCGGATTTCGCGGATTTTGTCCACGCAAATTACTAAACGGCGATATATTTTCCCACGAGCCAATCCGCTAAATCCGCGTAAATCCGTCAAATCCGTGTTCCACTACCTTTAACTACATGGATAAAAGCTGTACTCCACTGTCGTCAATTTACACGGAAAAAATCCGCGTTCCATGCCTTTAAAAATCTGCTAAATCCACGTTCTACGCCTTTAAAACCTTAACCCTTTCTGGTACAGTATACCCCTGCACTTTTTCCGATGCACTCTCAAACAGCTCTTGGGCAGTTAAATCTTCCCATAAATTTTCACGCCATTTTGTGTAATCAAATTCATTTGTATTTATTATGGAAATAAAAATTTCGGTTTCAACTACACCAAGATTTTCTCTTAAAAGTTTCATTCCTGCACTCATTATAGCGGCGGTTTGCGTGTCTGCGTACATTATAAATTCCTCCATATCCCTAGAAATTCAATCGGGTTTAATATTTTAATTCGTGGGTCTTGAAATTTTGCAAGGCGTTTGTCTGTTGTGATTAAATAATCGCAATTCGCAATAATTGCACACGCCGTATGCGATGCGTCTTTCAATTTGATTCCTGTACTCATAATTTCTTCAGTTAGGGAGATAGCAGCGGTATTTTTGAGTTCGCCTATTAAGAATGTTGCGTTGCTCTCAATAAATTCCAGTATAGAAAGGCTAGTGTCCTCAAAAGGGCTATCGCTAAGCTCTTTTACGGTTATTGTCGAATACACAAGCTCCAACACGCCATATTTTATAAGGGCTTGTATAAACATTTTCGCTTGTGTTTCTTCTTGAATTTTTATGTCCTTTTGGTTGTCAAACGGTCTGCCGTAACAGCAATTATCAAGATAAATACGAGGCTTTGACATTTTTTAAACGCCCTTTCCTGTTCCCTAACTCCAGTCAAGTATAATCTTCCCCGACCGCCCAGAAGCCATCAACCCAAACGCTTCCGCAAACTCCGTATACCTAAACTCGTGCGTAATGATTTTGGAAATCTCGTCCACAAGCCCCGACTGCAAAAGCGCGTTCATTTGATACCAGGTATCAAATACCTCGCGCCCATACACGCCTTTTAGTGTCAAATTCTTGTTAATCATTTTGTCCCATTCTATTTTCGCCTCTGGCGGCAGAAAGCCAAGAATCGCGATTTTTCCGCCGTTTGCCATCACGTCTATCATATCGTTGAACGCCGAGGCAGAGCCAGACATTTCCAGCCCTATGTCGAAGCCCTCCACCATGGACGGCACTTCCTGTGCCATTACATCAGCTATTTTTTGTGTGCGTACGTCTACCGTGGCTGTCGCGCCTAGCAGCTTTGCCTTTTTTAGCTTTTCCTCGTTTATATCCGTTACTACTATGTTTCTTGCGCCCGCGCGGCGTAAAATCGGTATGGACATCAAGCCAATCGGCCCCGCGCCAGTGACGAGAACGTCCTCGCTTAATACGTCAAAGGAACGCACCGTATGCGTTGCGTTCCCGAGCGGGTCCATAATGCTTAGTATGTTTAGCGGAATATTCTTGTCGCAGTGCCAGAGATTACTCGCAGGGAATAAAAAATATTCGGCAAATACACCGTCCGTGTTTACGCCTATGCCCTTGGTACGGCTGCACAAATGCGCCGAGCCTGTTATGCAGTGCCGACAATTTCCGCAAAATAGGTGTCCCTCGCCGCTTACCAAATCGCCGACCTTTGCGTTTGTTACGTTTTTCCCTACCTGCGAAACCTCGCCCACAAACTCATGCCCGATAATCTGCGGCGTTTTAATTGTCTTTTGCGCCCACGAGTTCCAGTTGTATATGTGAATATCCGTGCCGCAAATAGCCGTTTTTTTTACCTTAATCAGAACCTGATTGTCCGCGGGCGTTGGTATGTCTATTTCTTCCATAAATAAGCCGTTCGGCTCTGGTGTTTTTTTTAGAATAGCTTTCATTTTACAGCTTCTCTCTAATACATTTATTTACTGCTTGCGGGTCTGCCTTACCGCCCAGCTTTTTCATGGTTTGCCCTACCAAAAAGCCCAAGACTTTCTCGTTGCCGCTCCTGTATTCGTCCACGGATTTTGCGTTAGCCGCAAGGACTTCGTCCACGGCCTTTTGTATTGTGCCGCTGTCGCTTACCATGCCTAGCTGATTTTCTTCCACGTAAGCAACAGGGTCTAGCCCCTCGTGCAGTACCTTTACAAGCAGAGCTTTACCAGTGTTGCGGTTGATTGTTTTGCTGTCCACCAGCCCGATTAGCTTCGCGAACATCTCGCTATTTATTTTTATATCGTCCTCGCCCTTGTTGTCGCCCTTCGCCACGCTTAATAATTCCTCCAACAGCCAGTTGGAAATGTCCTTGGGCTTGTTGAGAAACTTTAGCGTTTCGTCAAAAATATGGGAAAGTGCCTTGCTTCCTGTGATTCGCTTGCTTTCGTATTCCGAAAGCCCAAGCCCAATAAGCCGCGCATACTTTTCTTCCGCAGATTCGGGCAAGGTAGCCCTAACCGCTTCCAGCCAGTTTTTGTCAATCACAACGGGCATTATTTCGGGGTTCGGGAAATAGCGGTAGTCGGCGGCTTCCTCCTTGCCGCGCATGGCTACGGTTATGCCCTTGCCGTCGTCCCATCTGCGCGTTTCTTGGAAAAGCTCGCCCCCTGTTTCCAACGCGTCTATTTGCCTGCCCGATTCGTATTCTATGGCGGCGGCAATAGCTTTTGTGGAGTTCATGTTTTTGATTTCCACGCGAGTGCCGAGGGCTTGCGTGCCTTTTTTGCGTACAGAAATATTCACGTCACATCGCATAGAGCCTTCCTGCATTTTGCAATCTGAAACGCCGGCAAAGCTAAGCAACGCGCGTAATTTTTCCAAATACGCGATTACTTCTTCCGCTTCACAAAAATCGGGATTGCTCACGATTTCTATAAGCGGTACGGAGGTTCTGTTGAAGTCAACAAGCGAGGTGCCAGAACGCGTGTCATGCACCAGCTTGCCCGCATCCTCCTCTATATGAATTTGCTTTAGCGTGATTATTTTTTTGCCCTTAGATGTTTCTATTTCCACACTGCCGTTTTGGCAAATAGGCGCGAAAAGCTGCGTAATTTGGTAGCCTGTGGGCAGGTCGGGATAGAAATAATTCTTTTTGTCAAAGGTCATAACGTCCGCAATTTCGCTGTTGGTAAGAATGGCGGCAATCATGCCAAGCTCCACGGCGCGCTTGTTTAGCACCGCAGGGAAGCCAGGCATACCTGCACACGCAGGGCAGGTGTTCTCATTCGGCTCTGCGCCAAAATGTGCAGAACAGGAGCAAAACAGCTTGGAAGCCGTAGAAAGCTCCACATGCACCTCTAGCCCCATGACTATTTCGTATTTCATTGACACGCCTCCCACACTGTTTTGAAAATCTCTTCGCAACAAGCATTTGCGACCAATACTAAGCCCTGCCCCTCAAACGAAAACGAGCAGGACGGCAAGCCCGCAAGCGCGGACAAATTCAATTCCTGCGCCGTTTCGGCAGGCATGGCAATCACATCATAGCTGTCAAAGCGTAACGATTCCTTGACTAGCCGCCGTATTTTCATAGCCTTGTCGTAGTACAAATCGTAGTTGCCTTGTGACAACACCAAGCCGCCCAAAATAGCAGCCAGCTTAGCGTCATGCCCAAAGCCCTCGGAGCGCGTTTTTACGTACAAGTCCTCTACTCCGCGGAAATTTGCGGCACGTTTGCCGAATTTAATGCCGTCGTAGCGGTTTATATTGTTGCTAAACTCCGCGCTTGTGAGAATTTGCATGAGTTGTAGGCAGATGTCGGCGTGCTTTATTTCTATGGATATGCTGTCGAATTTTTTTGCGAATGAAAGAACGGTATCGGAAGTGATGTTTTTGGGAATAGCTATGCGGATATTTTTGGGCGGCGTAACGCCGTTTCCAAGGGCGGTGTCAACGTCTTGCGAAGCAAGGCTTTGACGAGGGCTTGTCAGCATAGCGCCGTCATTTGGGTCATTGCCTGCTATGCAGGAAAGCAGCTGTAGCCCGTCTGGTATATTTTTACATAGCACGCCTATCTGGTCGATAGACGAGGCTACAGGAATAAGCCCATACCGCGACACAGTACCATATGTGGGGTGAATGTAGCATAGCCCCGATTTTGGCACATTTTTGCGGTAGTAGGCGAATATGTCGTTACATAAAGCGAAGTCGGCGGTGTTGTTGTGCAGGGCTTCGATTGCTCCGCCGAGCGAGTTATTCATTTTGGGGGCTTCGGTTGCTCCGTTGGGTATATTATCCATTTGGCTAGGCGGCGTAACCCCTGCTTGGTCGGCGTGAGGTGTTGTCTGCGACAACACCTCACTAAGAGCATTGTCAAAAAAGCCGTTAATCCCAAGCTCACTAGTTTCCGCCGTACCCGCGATTGTGTAGCCGCTTGACATAAGCCGTGTTACGGCTGTGGCAGTGATAAGTGGCTTAAAGCCCTTTAATATTGCCGAACCCGCAGAGAGCGGTACTGCTTTTTGCATTATTACGTCCTCTAGCACAACCGCGCCGCAAGGCTTGTTTTTTAAACCGTCCACGCAAACTCCCTTTCTATAGTTGCCCAGTAGCGTCAATCATACGTTTGCGGGCAACTTCAACATAGTTTTTGTCTATTTCCACGCCTATATAATGGCGGTTAAGCCTTTTTGCGGCTAAACAAGTTGTACCCGAACCCGCAAAAGGGTCAAGCACTATCGCTTTTTCCTGTGTTACGAGCGACACGAGGCACTCCATAAGTTTTAAAGGCTTTTGCGTTTCGTGCAGCCCATGGTCGCCTTTTTCATAAGCAACCGAAAATACGTTTGAATATGAAACATCTCTGTAAGCCTCGACACAATATTCAGAAATCGCACTTTCATTCCACGCACCCACACCATACTTTAAAACATTATCGGCAATAGTCCCGCCCGTTTTGTATGGCTTTTGAAACCACAAAATCGGCTCAAAGAGCGGGCGCAAATTAGCAACGCGCCACCCCTGCCAATTCTCGGCATGTTTAGTATCGCCGCGCCGTTTGTATATCTCAGATATTCTTTGCGCGCGGTGCGGTGCGGTATTCTTTTTCCATGCTAACATATCCTTGAAAGTAAAGCCAACATCTTCCAATGCGACAATACATCTATGTGCGAATCTGCGACCCGCAAACACAAAGCATGTCGCCCCGGGCTTTAATACCCGCAGCCATTCACCCGCCCAAGACGAACACCATTCTTGATATTCAAACGGTATTTTTTTGTCAGAAGCACTCCAGCCATTTAACGGCTTGCCGCGCCGCTTAAAAAGCGCGCCGCCGTTGTTTTGGGCAATAGACGAACCGCCCAAAGCCGAGTTTTTATTATTGTGAAGCACGTCCCACTCGCCATAACAAATGCCGTAGGGTATGTCGGTAATAATAGCATGGACGTATTCATCATGCAGTGTTTTTAGTACATCTGCTGAGTTCCCCAAAACGATACTGTCAATCACGGCAGATACTCCTTACATAGCGGTCGATTTGCCGTAAATCACGGCAACTACTCGTTACACAGCGGTCTATTTGCCGTATTTTTTCGTCTATTTTTTTATGTTTTATCAGTTCTTCTACTGCCTGCTTCCGCGAGTACGACAAAATAATTTCACGCTCATTTTCCCAGTATTTTGTTTCCCTAGTGCCTCTGATTACTGTATTGCCAATACATTCCAATAACAAATCAGCAAAATTAGCTTCGGGTAGCCCAACGATTGATATAAGCCAATTGTCAAACTCGCGCATAAAAGATTTTTTCTTTTCGGCAACAACCGTTGTACGCGCTATGTCATTGCTAAAGCCCCATAGCTTAGATAGGTTTATTGTTTCGCTCTCTTTTATTTTATTACGCAACAAAAACACCAAATGCTCCCAGCTTAGCAGACAGACATTGTTATCGCGAGCCTGTGCGTAAATTTGGCTTTGATTACGCGGGTACTGAAAATACGGCGAACACAAAACCGCAAAATCCGAATCCTTCCGCCAAGCAGACAAAGCACCCACTTTAAAATCCTTTTGGTTTTTTGCCGTCCTGCTCAAGCGAAAGGCTTTCGCATCTGCAACGAGTGTGTAATTATGAATAGCGGATTCGGCTATTACATCGGCACTGTCTGCCCTTTCGGTTATTACTCTTGACTTTAGTCCGAGTTCGCGAAAAGCACGAGAAAGCACAGCATCGGATACTTTGGAAAATAATTTTTCCTCCGTTGAATCGTGTTCTATTGATTCTGGAATTGTTCCTATTTGCATCAATACGTCTGCAATGTCGTCTGTATTAGCTATAAAATCGTTAAGTTTTTCCGTAGCAGTATAAAAACCGTCCTTGGCGTATTCCTTTATTAACAAAATCAATGTGTCGAACATTGTACCCCTCCCTGTCCCCTACAACGTCCTAGGTATCTGAAAATAACCGTCATATTGCTCGGGGGCGTTAGCCAAAACCTCGTCCCTTGTGAAGTTTTTCGCGGCTATATCCTCACGCATGATATTTGTACAGTCAAGCACGGTAACAAGGGGCTTGGTATCGGCGGTGTCGATGGCTTCCAGCCTATCAAAACCGCTGACCAAGCTACACACTTTTTGCGTAATCAATTCACGCTCGTTTTCCTGCAATGACAGCTTTGCCATTGCTTCATATTTCCTAATGTCCATAAAGTCACCCTTTAATTCATGCCGCCTACGGTGGCAGTCTGTTTGTGCAAAAAATACGCAAAGCGTATTTTTTGCACCTAACGAATTTTAATATGCGCTTCACGCAACTGCGCTTCCGTAACCTCACCAGGCGCGCCCATCAACAAGTCCTGCGCGTTGGCGTTCATGGGGAACGCGATAATTTCGCGGATATTTTCCTGTTCGCTAAGCAGCATGATTATTCTGTCAAAGCCCGGAGCCATGCCTGCGTGCGGCGGCGCGCCGTACTGGAAGGCGTTATACAACGCAGGGAATTTTGTTTCCAATACGTCCTTGGAATAGCCCGCTATTTCAAAGGCTTTTTCCATTACCTCGGGCAGATGGTTTCTTACCGCTCCCGAGGAAAGCTCCACGCCGTTGCAAACAATGTCATACTGGTACGCCTTGATGTCCAGCGGATTCATGCTTTGCAGCGCGTCCATTCCGCCCTGCGGCATAGAAAACGGATTGTGCGTAAATTCAATCGCGCCTGTTTCCTCGTTTTCTTCGTACATGGGGTAGTCCGTGACAAAACAAAGCTCGAAAACGCCGCGGTTTATAAGCTCTAGGCGTTCTGCCAACGCGGTACGAATTTGCCCTGCCAGGCCGTCTACGAGCCGTTTCACGTCACTGATAAAAAACAGCGTGTCGTTTTCTTTTAAGCCAAGCATGGTAATTAGTTCCTTTTGCTGTTCGTGCGAAAGGAATTTGACAATCGGGCCTTTTAGCTCCATGCCCTCGGCTATTGAAATATATCCCAAGCCCTTCATTCCTATATCGGTAGCAAATGCGAGCATTTTCTCAAAAAATGACTTTGACGATTTGGCGCAATTTGGCGCGACAATGCCCCTAACGGGCTTGTTCTTGAACGGCGCGAAGTCCACGCCTGCAAAAAACGCGGTTAAGTCCTCGATAAGCAGTGGATTACGCAGGTCGGGCTTGTCTGTGCCGTATTTGAGCATGGCTTCGGCGTACGGAATACGCCTAAACGGCGCAGGGCTTACCTTTTTGTCCGAAAATTTTGCAAAGGCCTCGGACAAGACTTTTTCCGCTACGTCAAACACATCTTCCTGTGTGGCAAAGGACATCTCGAAGTCAAGCTGATAAAATTCGCCTGGAGAGCGGTCTGCACGGGAATCCTCGTCACGGAAGCACGGCGCAAGCTGGAAATACTTGTCAAAGCCCGACACCATTAACAGCTGCTTAAAAATCTGCGGTGCTTGGGGCAATGCGTAAAACATGCCGTGGTGCTTGCGGCTAGGCACAAGATAATCTCGCGCGCCCTCGGGCGACGACGAGGTCAAAATCGGCGTATGAATTTCCACAAAGCCTAGCTCCGTCATTTTATTTCGCAGAAAATGCGCCACCTGCGAACGCAGGATTATATTATTGTGCAGCTGCGGATTACGCAGGTCTAAATACCTGTGCCGCAAGCGTACTTCCTCGCGTGTTTGGGTGGATTCGCTTATTTCAAAGGGCAGCTGCGCATGAGATTTGCTTAAAAGCGTGAGCGTTTCTACTTTTAGCTCCACCTCGCCAGTAGACAGCTTCGGGTCAATCGTGTCCTTGTCGCGTTCGCGAAGCACGCCCTCTACAGAAATAACGCACTCGCGGTTAATTCCGTTAAGCAGGTTGGTGTCATTAAGCACAATCTGTGTGCTTCCATAATGGTCACGCAGGGCGATAAACACAACGCCGCCGTGGTCGCGGATTGTGTCTACCCAGCCCGCAAGTTTTATTTTTTTGTCAATGTGGTTTTTGTCTAGCTCTCCGCAATTGTGCGTTCTGTATGGCATATGGTAAGCCTCCTAGGTTTGAGTGGGGTGGGGTCAATGAATAAACACGTACCCCTTGTTTAGAGTATTTTATATTAAGTGAGGGATTATGTAAACGGTGTGGGAGAAATTGTGGGGGAGATGTGGGTTTTGAAAGGCGTAAATCCGTTAAATCCGTGTTCGATAGCCTTTTTGTAGGGGACGGATTTATCCGTCCCGAGGTACGCACGTTCGTCAATTTGGGGCAGGTAACGTCCATTAAAGCAGAGCGAGGTAATCTCGGGACGGATAAATCCGTCCCCTACAAAATAAATTATAAAAATCACCTATCCCCTACGGCGGTGCCACTCATTCCAAAACGCCGTATATCCATCCCATTCAAATTCCTCTCCTACGGGTACATTTTTAGACAAACAATTTTGATAATATTCCTCTACCTTATCCGCGAACGCATAGACCTCGTTCCTATAATCGTCTATGTCAATAAATGCTTCCTTTCCTGCTTGGGTAACAAGCCTTACTCCGCCATTTTCATGCAACACAGACCAATCAAGCCCATTATTGCAACCGAGAATATCCACGGAGCTAAAATCATCGCTTGCTATCATCATATTGCCACAACAGGGTAACATAAATTGTTTTTCGTGGATAATATGGTTATCTGTTAGTGTCCTTAGCAGATACAAGCCCGCGGCATTTACCGTAGCATCATAATCGAATATTTCTTTGCCAATTTTTACCAAAACGCGACCATGCAAGCATAAATCGTCGGGGTCGTCCAAGCCATCGTCTTTAATCCAGTACAGCCTGTCTGCATCAATACGAAATGGGGCATCAGCCCATATTACAGACTTATTGTATTTGAACGGCGCGTCGGAATATACCGCTTTGACTGCACTTTCCCTGGTTTCAAACAAGCTAGTGTTCCCATGCGCGCAAGAACTCCAAAATCCGTGCAAGCCCTCTGATATATATTTTAATTCGTCCTCGTGATATGGACAGAGTTTTTCATAGACGAGCGAATATAGCCGTTCGGATTTTTGTAGGATTACAGCTCTTTCAGACTTGTCGTCAGTATATATTACCTCAATGACAGGCAAGGTGAAATTTAAACCTTGGTTGTAGCATTCGCTGACAACAGCACTCCACGGAATCGGCTCTAGGTGTGTATATGTGGGCTGATTTTTCTTTTTTAAACGGTTAAGTATTTTTTGGATAATCAACGTGTAGCACCTCCGTACATATTGTAGAGCATATGGCAAGAAAATGGAAGTACACAAAACACCCCCCGAAAAGCCTCAGCTTCTCGGGGGGTGCTTGTTTATTGCCGCAAAAACTTATTTGCCAGCCATTTGGCGTTCTTGTGCTTCTATCATTTTTTTAACCATGTAGCCGCCTACATAACCTGCTTGTGCGCTGGTGAGGTCGCCGTTGTAACCTTGTTTTAAGGGTACGCCGATTTCGTTCGCTACTTCGTATTTGAATTTGTTAAGAGCTTCACGAGCTTGGGGTACTGCTGTTGAACTGTTATTCATAATTTTGTTTCTCCTTTTTAATATAATATGGTTTTAACCATTGACTACAAACCTATTATTTACGGCATAAAAATAATTATGTCGTAAGTTTTTGGAAAAATAAAACCTTTTTTTCTACTTTTCGTATATAATATAAAAACAAAAAAACCTAACACAAAACCCTAAGGCGGTGGTATAATGTATCTTGTACTTTTTGGCGTGGGGGCGGGCTTTATTCTGCTTTCGCTTATTTTGGGCGATTTGCTGGATTTTGACCTAGACCTCGACTTTGACGGGGCCTCGGTTTTTGGGCTTTTGCGGCCTATGCTTATTGCCGTTTTTATGGTGGTGTCGGGCGGGCTGGGCTTGCTGCTTACGCCGTACTTTGAATGGTCGGGCGGCGGCGGCATTGTCTTGTTTATTAGCCTTGTCGGCGGGCTTGGAACGGCGGGGCTTGTCAACCGTTTTGTGATTGTTCCCTTGAACAGGGCGCAAAATACGAGCGCGTTCAATATTCAAGACACCGTGGGAACCTCGGCGAAGGTTATTTCGCCCATTCCACAGGGCGGCTATGGCAAAATACAGTACAGCATAAGCGGCTCTCTTGTTACAAGCCCTGCGAAAAGCGAGGACGGCAACCCGATTTCTAACGGCGAAAACGTGGAAATTATCTATATAGAAAAAAATACCTATTTTGTACGGCATTCTAGTAAATAAAAAATAAACGGCAACCGTGTTGCCCACAAACAGGAGGTTTTACATGTTAAATTTCATTATCCAACCCGCAGTTTTAATACCTGCCATTTTAATTTTGGTGTTCATGGCAGCATTTACCATGGCATTACTATGGAAGCGTATTCCGCAAAACAAGGCGGCGGTCGTTACAGGTCTTAAAAAGAGAATAATTTCCGGCGGCGGTAGGTTAGTTATTCCGATTTTTGAACGGTATGACGTTATTTCGTTGGAAAATATTAAGATTCCGCTAGATATTGACAACGCGATTTCCAGCCAAGGCGTTCCCGTAACTGTACGCGCCGTGGCAGTCGTTAAAATAAAATCTGACAAGGAATCCATTTATTCCGCAGTAGAACAGTTTTTCCGCGGTGCGACCGACAAAACCTCCGCAGAAATCGCCACCCAGTCAAGCTACGTTCTCGTGGGTAAATTGCGTGAAATTATCGCAAAAATGACCGTGGAGGAAACATATCGCGACAAGGACAAATTTTCCAGCGAGGTACAGGAAAACGCGGCTATTTCCCTTGCGGAAATGGGACTGGAAATAAAAGCCTTTACGGTAATGAGCATAGACGACGCGAACGGCTATCTTGCCGCGCTCGGGCGTAAGCGTATTTCGGAGGTAAAACGTGATGCAAAAATCGCCGAAGCCGATGCCGAACGCGAAACAGTCGTACGTACGGCCGAGGCAACCCGACTTGGTGCGGAAGCGAAAATCAAGGCAGAAACGCAAGTAGCCGAAGCGACAAAGGAAAAAGAGCTAAAGGTGCAAGCGTACCGCCGCGAGCAGGAATCCGCAAAGGCGATAGCCGACAACGCCTACCAAATAGAGGAAAATAAGGTAAAAAAAGAAGTAACGGAAACCGAGCTTCAAGTAGAGCTTTTACGCCGTCAGCGTGAAACAGAGCTAGCCGAGCAAGAAGCAAAACGCAAAGAAAAAGAGCTAGAAGCGACCATAAACAAGCAAGCGGACGCAGAAAGATACCGCCAGGAACGCCAAGCCGAGGCGCGGAAATTTGAGCAGGAAGCCAACGCGCAAGCCCAAGCCACCGCCATAAAGCTAGACGGCCAAGCCCGCGCCGAATCCATTCGCCTACAAGGGCAAGCGGAAGCGGAAGCCATTCAAGCCAAGGGTCTTGCGGAAGCGGAAGCCATGATGAAAAAAGCCGAGGCGTTCAAGCAGTACAATGATGCGGCTGTTATCCAAATGCTAATCGAGCGTTTGCCAGAAATAGCCAAAAATATCGCCGCCCCATTGTCACAAACCGAAAAAATCGTCGTCATCGACAATGGCGGCAACGGCGCGGGCGGCAATTCTGGCGCATCAAAGGTGGCAGGCTACGTAACCGACATTATAGCCCAGCTCCCCGAAACCGTGGAAGCCTTGACGGGCGTGGACTTGATAGACGTGCTAAAAAACGCGACCGCGGGTAGTGTGGCGGTTAAGTCGGAGTAATTATGCGAAAACGCATTGACGAACAAGCCTTGAGAATAGCCCTTGTCTGCATATGCTTGCTGTGCTTTGCTGTGCTTATGCTTGGGCTTGTTCCTCATGCTCACGATGAACAGGAAGCAGAGAATTGTGCTATTTGTGCCGTTCTCCATAGGACATTAAGTGCTACTACCGCCAAGACGGAGATTGTACATCTTGGCGGCTTGTTTGCTTTGGCGGGCTTATGCGCTGTTTTTTGTGTATGTTCTGCACAATCGCTTGTTGTGCTAAAGGCTCGTATGAATAATTGAATTGACTTCCAGTGGATTGTAAATTAGTAAACGACAAACGCATGAAGCCGAAATGTGTAAGTTAAACACGGATTCGGCGGATTTTCACGGATTTACGCGGATTGGCTCGTGGAAAAATCCGCGTAAATCTGCGTGAATCCGCCAAATCCGCGCTTAATCGCCTTTTAAAGCCGAAGAAATTACACGCTTTTGCCGTTCATGGGTTTGTCGTGCAAATTAGGAACATGTGAAACCAAAAAACTGGAGGTATATCTATGAAACGAATATTTGCTCTTGTATTTATTTTAATTTTGTCATTTTCGGGCTGTGGCAATACGGAAACAACCGAAACGCCCGACTCCCCTACCCTAACGACACAGGAAACAAACACCACAACCGACCCCACAGCAAAAAAACTCAACATAGTTTGCACGACCTTTCCGCAATATGACTGGGTTCGCCAAATTCTTGGCGAAGATTTAGCCAACCACGAGCTAACGCTTTTGTTGGACAACCGTGTTGACCTGCACAGCTATCAGCCCTCTGTCAGCGACATTGTAAAAATTTCCACCGCCGACTTGTTTATATATGTAGGCGGAGAATCGGACGAGTGGACAGAGGACGTGTTAAAAAACGTGCAAAATCCTAACATGGTGGCACTTAGTTTAGTGGAAATACTTGGAGAGGGCGTAAAAATCGAGGAATCGGTGAAGTTTGCGGAAGAACATGACCATGGGCATGAGGAGGACGGACACGAGGACGAGGACAACCACGACCATGACGAGGACGGACACGAGGACGAGGACGACCATGGGCATGACGAGGACGGACATGAGGACGAGGACGAGGACGACCACGACCATGACGAGGACGGACACGAGGACGAGGACGACCACGGACATGACGAGGAGGAACACGAGGACGAGGACGAGGACGACCACGGACATGACGAGGACGGACACGAGGACGAGGACAACCACGGACATGACGAGGACGGACACGACGACGACCACGACACCCATTCCCACGCCCACGATGACGAGCATGTATGGCTTTCCCTCAAAAACGCACAGCTCTTTTCTTACGCTATAACCAACGCGCTTTCGGCACTCAATGCGGACAACTCCGCCCTATACGAAACCAACCTAACGGCATACCTCGGACAGCTCGCCGCCCTAGACATGGCATACCGCACCGCGCTAGACGGCGTGCCGATTAGGACGTTGCTATTTGCTGGCCGCTTTCCGTTCCGTTATCTCGTAGACGATTATGGGCTAAGTTATTACGCCGCGTTTTCTGGTTGCTCCGCGGAAACGGAAGCCAGCTTTGCTACGATTGCGAGCCTTGCGGCTAAGGTAAACGAGCTAGGTCTGCACACAGTGATGTTGACGGAAAGCTGCGATAAAGCCATCGCCAACACCGTAATCAACAGCACCACCGCGAAAAACCAACAAATCCTTGTGCTTGACGCTATGCAATCCGTGACGACAGCCGATGTAAACAACGGCGCGACATACCTTTCTATAATGGAAAATAACTTGCGCGTACTGGCGGAAGCATTGAGATAGGCTTCTTGCAAGATTGTGATAATCTTTATGTAGGGGACGGATTTATCCGTCCCGAGATTACCTCGTTCTGCGTTAATGGACGTTACCCTGCCCGAATTGACGAGCGTGCATACCTCGGGACGGACGGGGTCGGCGTGCGGTGTTGTCTAAGAAAACCACTTAGACAACACCTTACTGCCTGCTTGTCCGTCCCCTACAAAAAGCACGGCAACCGCACGAAGCCAAAATGTGTGAATTAAACGCGGATTTAAGGGATTTAAGGGCTTCACACTGATTTAACGGATTTTCACGGATTCCGCGGATTGGCTCGTTGCAAAATCCACGAAAATCCGACAATACCGATACGCCCGATAAAATCCGCACGTATGCAGGACGGACAACCGAAATTTGAATTTTTCCACGAACGAATCCGCATAAATCTGCGTTAATCCGCCGAATCCGCGTTTAATCGCTCTTAAAACTGAAGAATATGCACATTTCTGCCGTTCGTGCGTTTCACTTGTAGGGGACGGATTTATCCGTCCCGAGGTACGCCGTTAGTCAATTTAGGGCAGGTAACGTCCATTAACGCAGAGCGAGGCAACCTCGGGACGGATAAATCCGTCCCCTACAAAAAGCACGACAACCGCACGAAGTCAAAATGTGTGAATTAAATGCGGATTTAAGGGATTCACACTGATTCAAGGGCTTCAAGGGCTTCACACGAATTTTCACGGATTACACGGATTACGCGGATTGGCTCGTTGTAAAATCCACGAAAATACGATAATTCCGATACGCCCGATAAAATCCGCATAAATCTGCGTGAATCCGACGAATCCGCGTTTAATCGTGTTTAATCGCTCTTAAAACTGAAAAACTACACATTTATGCCATTCATGCGTTTCTCGCGGGCTACTTGTAGGGGACGGATTTATCCGTCCCGAGGTACGCAGTTAGTCAATTTAGGGCAGGTAACGTCCATTAACGCAGAGCGAGGTAACCTCGGGACGGATAAATCCGTCCCCTACAAAAAACACGGCAAACGCACGAAGCCAAAATGTGTGAATTAAACACGGCTTCAAGGGATTCAAGGGATTCAAGGGCTCCAAGGGCTTCAAGGGCTTCACACGGATTTAACGGATTTTCACCGATTACGCGGATTGGCTCGTTGTAAAATCCACGAAAATCCGATAATTCCGATACGCCCGATAAAATCCCTGCGTATGCAGGACGGACACCCGAAATTTGAATTTTTCCACGGACAAATCCGCGTGAATCCGCCAAATCCGCGTTTAATTCACACATCTTACACATTGACAAACACCCCCACCTTGAATATACTACACCTACATGAATTGTATGTATAAAGGAGCCAACCATGCCGCAAATCACCTGCCAAAACCTAACCCTTGGCTACGAGGGAAAAACGGTAATTTCCGACCTATCCTTTGCCGTAGGCACTGGGGATTATTTGTGCATTGTCGGGGAAAACGGCTCGGGCAAAAGCACCTTAATGAAAACTATACTAGGGCTAAAAGCACCCATGTCTGGGCAGGTTTTGACAGGCGGCGGCTTATCGCCAACCGAAATAGGCTACCTGCCACAGCAGACCGTAGTACAAAAGGATTTCCCCGCGTCTGTGAGGGAGGTAGTCCGCTCTGGTTGCTTAAATCGTTGCGGAATACGGCCGTTTTATAGCCGTGCGGAAAAACAAATGGCGGAAGAAAACATGAAAAAGCTCGACATAGCCAACCTTGCCAGACGGTGCTACCGCGAGTTATCGGGCGGTCAACAGCAGAGAGTGCTACTGGCGCGGGCGTTGTGCGCTACTGGGAAAATTTTACTGCTTGACGAGCCTGTGGCAGGGCTTGACCCAAAAGCGACCGCCGATATGTACGAGCTAATAGAAACCCTAAACAACGGCGGAATTACCATTATTATGATTTCGCACGATATTAACGCCGCGACAAAATACGCTTCGCATATTTTGCATTTAGGCGCGGCTTTCTTTTTTGGCACAAAGTTGGATTATTTAGACAGAAGCGGTGGGTGTGCATGATAGCAATAATTGACAAACTAGTCGAATTTTTCCAATACGAATTTGTACAATACGCCATGCTCGTGGGCGTGCTTATTTCGCTCTCGTCTGCGCTTTTGGGGGTCACGCTCGTGCTAAAGCGGTTCTCGTTTATCGGGGACGGGCTTTCCCATGTCGCGTTCGGCACTATGGCGATTGCGGGCGCGTTGGGTCTAGTCGCAAATTTAATTCTCGTCCTGCCTGTCACCATTGTATGCTCCATTTTTCTTATGAAAACAGGGCAGAACGCAAAAATAAAGGGCGATGCCGCCCTCGCTATGCTTTCCGTGGGTTCGCTGGGCATAGGCTATCTTGTAATGAACATGTTTTCCAAATCGTCAAACCTTTCGGGCGATGTATGCGCCACGCTGTTTGGCTCGCGGTCGATATTAACGCTTTCCCATTCGGATATATGGCTTTGCATTATTTTGTCGGTGCTAGTGGCTTCCATGTTTATATTATTTTACCACAAAATCTTTAGCGTCACCTTTGACGAGGATTTTACCACGGCGATAGGCGTAAGGGCAAAAACGTATAATCTCATTTTTGCCATTGTTATTGCCATTGTCATTGTTTTGGCAATGCGGCTTGTGGGCGCGCTGTTGGTTTCCGCGTTGGTGATTTTCCCTGCGTTGTCGGCTATGCGTGTGTTTAAGAGCTTTTTTAGCGTTACCGTTTGCTCCGTAATGCTCGCCGTGGTTTGTACCTCGCTTGGCATTTTGGCTTCCATTGTTGCGGAAACGCCCGTAGGCGCAACGATTGTGGCTGTTGATGTGGCGTGTTTTGTTGTGTTTAGCCTAACGGGCTTTGTGTTAAGGAGAGGTTAATATGAAGAAAAATCTATTGCTTGCCGTGTTTGTGCTTATTTCGCTTATGCTCACCGCCTGTGAGAAAAACACCGCCATGCCAACCACGCCCGCCCCGCCAATAATGCCTGTCGGCACGCCGTCCGCACAATCCGAGGCCGATATAGACCTGCCAAGACTAGGCACAACCATGATGGTTGCTATGATTGAAAACATCTACGCCGCGCCCGAGAGCTACATGGGACAAACAATAAAAATGGGCGGAAACTACTATTCCACCTACTTTGAGGGCATGGACGTATATTTCCATTATGTACTGTTTACTGACGAAGGCTCGTGCTGTTCCTACGGCTTTATATTTGAATACGACGGCGAATACCCCGAGGAAGAAGCGGAAATAGAAGTAATCGGCGTGCTTAGCCGAGGTCAAGCCCCCGACACTGGTGAGGAATACTATTATTTAGCGGTTGACGAGCTGCGGTAACTGTCCAACTCCGCACGCCACTGTGCCGCAGGCTTGCCGTACACTGCGGCGTTTTCGCCGTGCTTAATCAGAGCCGCCTTTGCTTCCAGTATATGGTGGCTTTTTATTTTAATTAAATCGCGGTAAAACTTATCCAACACCGCATTATCATAAAAAATACGTTGTATAAGCGCGGCGAAGTCAAGCGTTTTTTCTATGGGCATACTGTCTGCTACGCGTATTTCCATGCGGTTTTTTAGGCGAACATCTGGGAACGCCATGGTTGTGACATGCTCTATGTCCTCGTCTGTAAGCAGCCGCCCTGCGAAAATTTCACAAACTGGCTTGTCACTTGTGGAGCGTTGCTCCATTTCTCCGACTGGAGTATTGTGGGAATGTCGTCCCGAAGCCTTGACAGCTTCATAGATAAATATCGGCGGCAAGCCCATAATATATTTCGCATAATCCGCAAAGCCGAAGTTTTCGCTATTTAGCGCGTTTTTTACCATTGCGCGTGCAGGGTCTACGTTGTTCCATATGTGCGTGCGTTCCATTTTGCCCGTAGTGTCGCACATGAACGCAAACAAGGGCGACAGAATATTTGCCACCCGAAACTTTTTTATAAAGTCCGCTTCGCTCTCGAAGTCGATATTTACCTGTGCCGCCGCCGTGCCGCGCATCATGTTTATTCCGCAAGTGCCAGTGGTTTTAAAGTATTCGTCCATAAGCTCATAGCGTTTTTTGGGAATAAGCGGAAGAAAACCCTCTGTGCTTACGGGCGGTACACCTGCACAAAAAAGCTCGCAGCTCATGTCCAACAAAATAGGTGAAATTACCTCTATAAAGGAAGCGTAAATTTTGCCGATTTCGTCAATGCTTGCTAACGGCTTAATGCTTATTTCCAGTTGTGCCGCAGGCTCTAGGGTTATTTCATAATCGGGGCAAGAGATACCAATCATAGGGACATAGCCCCTTTCCTCCGACTGGACAGTGGTGGGAATATCGTCCCGAAGCCTTGACGGCGTAGAATATATTGCTTCACCAATCAAAGGCTGTAACCGTTGCAAAATTATTTCCACGCCATTCTCATACGGCACAGCTCTTTGTGTTCCGCGTTCCACTACAAAATGCTCTAGCTCAACGCCCAACAGCTGCTCCTTTTTGCACCCCGAGTTGAAATAATTTACAAGCAATTCGACATTTTTGTCATATATCATGCCGTGGTTCATTATACGTCCGCCTGTACTGCCCTTTGAAAACGCCAGGTATCCCTGCACATGTCCTCTAGGGTTTTTTCTGCCTTAAAGCCTAGCATTTTTTCGGCTTTTTCGGGGTTTGCGTAGCTTACGGCGTTGTCGCCTGCGCGGCGCGGCGCGAAGGAATACGGCAATTTCAAGTCGTTGGCGCGTTCAAACGCCTGTAGCATTTCCACCACGGAAATTCCCCTACCCGACCCTAGATTAAAGGCTTCACAGCCAGTATTTTTCAGCGCGTAGTCCACCGCCTTGACATGCCCCTTAGCTAGGTCAACAACGTGGATATAGTCCCTTACGCCTGTTCCGTCTGGGGTGTCGTAGTCGTTGCCGAAAACGCGCACCTCCTTATGAAGCCCGCGGGCGGTTTGCGCGATAAACGGCATGAGGTTGTTGGGTACGCCGCTTGGGTTTTCGCCGATTATGCCGCTTTCATGCGCGCCTACTGGGTTAAAATACCGCAGAAGCGCCACAGCCCAGCCCTCCTGGCAGGTGTCACGCAGAATTTGCTCGCACATGAATTTTGTCCAGCCGTAGGGGTTTGTTGCGCCTAGCTCCGCGCTTTCGGTCAGCGGCATGGGGCTGTCGGCTCTGTAAACCGTGGCGGACGAGGAAAAAATCAGCCGCTTGACATCGTATTTTTTCATTAGCTTACATAAATTTAGCGTTGTATTGATATTGTTATTGTAGTATTCCACGGGCTTTGCGACCGATTCGCCCACGGCTTTAAGCCCTGCAAAATGTATTATGCAGGAAATTTCAAACTCGGCGAAAATTTTTTCCAGCTCCGCCTCGTCAAGCAAATCCACCTCGTAAAAGGGGAAATCCGCCGCGGTAATTTTCCGCACGCCCTCGATTGCTTTCGGCGTACTGTTCAAAAAATTGTCCGCGGCAACAATTTCATAGCCCGCGTTAATCAGCTCCACGCAGGTGTGGCTTCCTATATATCCTGCGCCGCCTGTTACCAAAATTTTCATAATCCTAGAATCGCCCTTACTAAATTGGTATAAATCTGCGCTACCTCCGCGCGGGTGGCAATGCCTGTGGGGTTGTATTTATTGTGTCCGACACCGCTTATAATGGCGTGTCGGCGCATGTTTAGAATCGCATCGCTTGCCCAGTCGCTTGCCTCGTGAATATCGTCAAACTGCTCCGCCGCAATGGTAGTAATTGGAAACTCACGCACGGCGAGATAATTATTGAAAATAACTGCCATTTCCTCGCGTGTTATGCTCTCATTTGGGTTAAATTGGCTCGGGTCGGGCAACATACCCTGGGCTATGATGCTTTCCGCAAACGCCCACGCGATTGACGGCCCGTACCATGTGTCGATTTCCACATCTGCGAACGGCGAAACGGCGTAATCGTCAGCGTTTATGCCCTCTAGGCGCGCAAGCACCGACACAAACATTGCCCTAGTCATATTGGTTTGCGGCGCAAATAAATTGTTGCCCACGCCCGAGAAAAGATTTCTCGCCGCCGCAAAATTCACCGCATTGTAAAACCATTGCCCCTCGGAAACATCAGTAAAATTGACACTATTTGTACCAACCGCGTAAAACTCGCCCTTTAAGCCTATAAGCCGTACGGCGTTTGCTTCCTCGTCAAAAAGGCTCGGTATAATTAGCTCTTTCACGCCGTCCGCGCCTAGCCTATGCGCGACAATGCTTACAGGCACTTGCATAGTTCTCATAAAGGGAACGATCATAAGCTCGCGCGTGGCAGGCTGTCCTTCGTCACGGTTTACGGTGAATACTACACTATCTGTTTCAATAAGCTCCTGCAAAATCTCTGCCATTTCCTCGGGAATATCGGAAACGTCCTCGATAATTTCGGGGCTGGCTATTTCCCATGGGGGAGTTTGCCTTGGTATTGTTACAATCGGGGAAGCTGGGGGCGGTGATGGTGGGGGCGAAGCGGTGGGCTGTGTCGGAGGCGGTGAGGCAGGAGGAGGCGACGGTGAAGCCGCAGGTGAGGTCGTGGGGGAAGCCGCAGGTGACGGCGACGGCTCGGGCGATGGCGACGGCTCTGGCACATACGGCGGTTCTTCTGGTGCAATTACATTAACCGAGCCTGGTGTTACAGTTAAATTCATTCGCCTACCCATAACGCCAGTTGCCGCCGAGCTTGGAGCAGCTGAAACATAAGCACTGCCGCCCCACGCATTTTCCAGGACGGTAAACTCAACATTTAGCGCAAGCCCTGTGTTTCTGTCGGCTCGCGTAGCGTACCACGGAAGTGTAACTGGGTTTGCATGAAATGTAGATACATCGGGAGCCATGAAAGAAAGCCCCTCTAGTGCAGAGCCTCGCGTAAACGAGTCTATTCTGCGTATAGCCAGCCTTGTGCTGTCATACTGAAGCATAATAGTAAGGGTTTCCGTACCTGGGTTTTCGGGAATAGTTATGGGAACAATGACACGCTCGCCGCGCCCTGCGGAAGCCGTGCCGATTATTACGTTCAGCGACTCTCTGGGCAGCGTAGGCGAGGCTGTACCAGTAGGCGAGGCTTCCGCGCCGCCTGTGTCGTTTGGAATTTCACTGCCTGCCGTGTAGAAAACAAACATAGAGCCTAATAAGAGTACACACATTAGAAAAGCTGTAAATTTTTTCATTTATAAACACCTCTCTTGGGGATTTTATATATTGTTTCTTAAATGTTCGGTTATTATTTCTTACGCAAGGCTTCCCCCCTCCCACAACTATTACTTTTATGATAGGCTCATTGGCAGGTCTTTTTCCGCTCTTTAATACTTGCAACTATATCATCTAGCTTAACGCCCTTTAGCAGCTCGTCACGCTCCTCGGTGTAGCTTCCGCTACCATTGTCAAACTGACGTATGAATTGTGCCATTCCCGAATGTCCTAATTCCCTTGTTAATGCGTTAATGCCCCGCTCCCTAATTTCCGCTAAACTGCTAGTCATTTAACAACACCTCCGTCAACCAAGCTACAGGGTTTACAGCTCTGATTTTCGTGTTTGATTTTAATGCACGATTTATGAATTTTTTGTCGGTTGTTAGTAGAATTGATGCCTCACCATATTCCGCACTTGCTAAATGAAGCGCGTCAAAATCCTCTATACCAAATGTATTTATAAGCTCTGCGGCGCGACTGATAATTTCATTGTTAAGCTCTATATTTATTGTTGCTGACGAATACAGAGCAGAAACCATCTTTTTCTTGAATGGGTTTAAAATTCTGTTTATTTCATCTTCCAGTACATCACTCTGAAAAATATCCCATATCCCAACCTCACAGCTACCAACAATTGACAAAACAGCTTCCCGCTCTAGCCGTATTTTTGCTTGCGAAAGGTCGTCAAATGGGCGATTGAAGCAACAGCTATCCATGTAAATTTTCATTTTGTTAGCTAAGCTAAACACCACATTCAACCACCTCCACCAACATTGTAACACTGCGTAGCCCATTTGTCACGTACCAACGGAATTAACATTACGACAAACGCACGCAGGTTCTTTGTAGGGGACGGATTTATCCGTCCCGAGATTACCTCGCTCTGCTTTAATGGACGTTGCCCGCCCCCGAATTGACGAACGTGCGTACCTCGGGACGGATAAATCCGTCCCCTACAAGTACCCCAAGACAAACGCACGAAGCCAAAATGTGTAAATCAAACACGGATTTAGCGGATTTCCACGGATTTTCGCGGATTCGTTCGTGCAAAAATCCGCGTAAATCTGCGTTAATCCGCTAAATCCGCGTATAATCACATCTTGAAACCGAAGAATCTATACGCTTCTGCCATTCGTGAGTTTGGCGTAAATTTTCAAGATTTTTCTTGACATAATTCGATGTCACAACATACAATGATACTGTAGCATAGGTCTTAAATTTAGCTTATGCAGATGGTCAAGCACCTTTCACAATGTAGGGCAAAAAACATTGTTTATGCAAGCACCTTTCACAATGTAGGGCAAAAAACATTGTAGCAATAATAGCCTAATATTTATTAGGCTATTGCTTTTTTAGGAGGTTGTTAGACATATGTAAACTCCCTGTACTTGACACGTAAAAACATGCAATATAAAATTGTAACATACCATATTCTCAGCTTCCCAAAACTTCCCAAAAGAAAGCTCACCAAACACTCACCAAATACTCACCAACCACTCATCAAAACTTGCCACTCATCAAACCTTGCGGCTGTGGCGGAACGGCAGACGCGATGGCTTCAGGTGCCATTGCTCGAAAGGGCGTGGGGGTTCAAATCCCTTCAGCCGCAATCTTTGTAGGTTTCCTAATGAAAGAGGTAATCGCCATGAATCTACTAATCGTACCTAAACCATTATTTACAAGCTCCATGCAGGTAAGAGGTTATTATTTGGCGGTGCAATGGGGCAACGCCTTGTTGGAGTCTGCCAAGCCAAACCCGCTTGACAGGGCTATGCAGTCGCCCTTTGTAGATTTTATGAACGAGGTCGGGCTTACCGCGCTTACACAAAATAATCTGCTGTTTATTCCGTTTACGCAGATTCAGCTTTTTACGGCGATTGACCTGATTGTGGCGGAAAGCATCGAAAAAGACAAGGTCGTCTTTTTGCTCGACACAAATATCGAGTACAGCGACATTGTGCTGGAGCGGTGCGAATACTTTAAAAAAGCGGGCTTCAAAATGGCGGCGTATTTTAGGGGAAAGGTAAACGAGCTGTTGCCAGTGCGGGAATTTTTGGACTTTATTTTCATTAAAATGCAAAACGCCGACATGATAGAGCAATCTAAAATACTTAAAGCGGAATTTACAAAGCCCGTAATTGTGGCGTTGGACGTGGAATCGAAGCCTATTTTCGACAAAATGGTTCTGCATAGCGCGTGCAAGGTAGACCTGTTTGACGGCGCGTTTTACAAGGTTCACGCTACCGCCAACTCCAAGCAAAACTCGCTTTCGCCGCTTAAAACAAACTATATTCAGCTGCTAAATATTGTAAACCAAGAGGATTTTGATTTCCATACGTTTACGCGAACAATACGGCAGGACACCGCACTTGCGATTCAATTTATGCGGCTTGTAAATAATTCCAGCAATGTCCGCTCCGAAATAAAAAACCTAAACCAAGCGGCGGCAATGCTCGGGCAACGCGAAATTAAAAAATGGGTTTCCGCCGCGGTAAACAGCGCGCTTTGTGTGGACAGCCCTACGGAAATAATGCGCCTGTCGCTGATTCGCGCCAAGTTTTGCGAAAACATGGCGGGGCCGTACGAAATGGGGCTTATGCAGGAGAATTTGTTCCTTACTGGGCTGTTTTCGGTGCTGGACGTTGTGCTTGATTTGCCTATCGAGGATGCGTTCAAAATGGTTTACGTGCCGCCCGTGGTTCATGCCGCTTTGGTGGACAAAAAGGGCGATTTCCACGACGTACTGGAATTTGTCAAGCAATACGAAATGGGTCACTGGAACGAAATTTCTCGTATTGCGTTAATGAGAAATATTTCCATAGAGCAAATTCACACGGCGTACAAGGACGCGCTTATTTGGTACAGCGAAATGATTAACTTCTCGGTAGACCATGATGTGTTTTAGGATTGCCAAATGACTGAATCCGCGTTTATTTCAAAAAATCAAGAGAACTGGAAAGCCCTAGCGGCTTTTAATACTCGTTTACATTCCAAGGGCGGCATAAAAAAGCTGACTGCCGAAGAAGTACGCAGGTTTGCGGCTCTTTTTCGCGAGGTCAGCTTTAACCTTGCTTACGCGAAAACGCACTACCCCGCGAGCGACACTATAGCCTATCTGAATGGGCTTGTGGGTGTAAGCCACAATTTCTTTTATGTACGCGAAAAAGGCAGTTTTGTCGAAATAAAGGAGTATTTCCTGCACGCGCTGCCGAGGGCTGTACGCGAAGCAAGCGCGTACTGGCTTGCCGCTGTGGCTGTTTTTGTTTTCGGGGCGGTTTTTGCGTGGCTGTATGTAACGGGCGACGCTTCCCGCGCGGTGCAAATTTTGCCGGAGCTTGTGGACTCTATGGAAATGCACACGGAAGCAGGCGCGGGCATAGAGGACTGGGACGGCGCGGTTATGAGCGCGTTTTTTATCACCAACAATGTGTCCGTCGCGCTTAGGGCGTTTGCGTGGGGCTTTTTGGCAGGAATTGGCACGCTGTATATTCTATTCTACAACGGGCTGATAATCGGCGCGTTGTTTGCGTTCCTGCGCGTAAAGGGCGCGGATATGCTCGTGATTTACTCGCTTATTTTACCGCACGGAATACTCGAACTCGCCGCCATTTTTATCGCGGGCGGCGCAGGGCTTATGCTCGGCAGAGGTATACTTTTCCCTGCCCAGTATACACGCAGGCACGCCCTTGTCTTGCAGTCCAAAAAAGCGGCGGCACTAATCCCCTGCATTGTAATCATGCTCGTAATCGCCGCGTTTATCGAGGGCTATTTTACTCCGCTTGCTATTTCTCCGTGGGATAAGCTATTGTTTGCGGTGCTTACTGGGGTGGGTATGGTGTTGTATTTTGCTAGGGGCAGTAAGGGCTTAGGACATCGTTGAGGGAGTAGCGTTTTCCGTTGTCGTTTGCCTTGCGTTCCGCAACTAGCTCCGCTATTTCGGCGTGTTCTATGTCGTCTAGGACGGAAATATGTTTTGTGGTATCAGTTATGGGAATTATGGAATTTGCGGCAATTTTCATTTTTTACACCGTTCCTTTCTGTTGGTGTATTATAGCATACTTTGTTATAACTTACACTTGTCGAAATTTAAAGGTAGTGGAACACGGATTTAACGGATTTACACGGATTCGGCGGATTGGCTCGTGAGAAAATATATTGACGTTTAGTAATTTACGCGGACAAAATCCGCGTAAATCCGTGCAAATCCGCGTTCCATGCCTTTAAATCCGCGTAAATAAAAAAACCACGCAATTTGCGTATCAACGGACACGGTAACGGTTTTTGTAGGGGACGGATTTATCCGTCCCGAGATTACCTCGCTCTGCGTTGGTCGGCGTGCGGTGTTGTCTAAGAAAACCACTTAGACAACACCTTACTGCCTGCTTGGTGGACG
>Ga0099364_10000261_pt1 | contig 87919 bp, 72 predicted proteins | sample TergutTh196P3_FD_73070 | JGI IMG/M metagenome (GOLD analysis project Ga0099364, IMG submission 73070) | Microcerotermes parvus P3 segment gut microbial communities from Pointe-Noire, Republic of the Congo - Th196 P3 | ecosystem: Host-associated > Arthropoda: Insects > Digestive system > Gut ...
AACAGCCGTGACCGTGCCGCTGTTGATGGTAATGTTACCGCCTGAACTAGACGAGCCGCTGCCGATACCTGCGCCGCCGTTGCCTTGCGCAGTTACTTGCGCGTTGCCCTCTATTACAATAGTGCCGCCCGTACCGCCTTGACCGCCGCCGATACCCGCGCCGCCGTTGCCGCCGCTGTTGGCTATGATAGTGCCGCCGGTGATGGTGATGTTGCCGCCATTTCTGGTGGTGTTGCCACCGCCGCCGCCGATACCTGTGCTGCTGGGGCCGCCGTTTGCTGTCAGGCTGCCCTGGCCGTTTATAGTAAGCGTTGTTCCTTGTGGGGCAAGTATAGCCGCCTGGCCGCTAAATTGGGACGAAGAACCCCCTGTGAGGGTATTAGTTCCCTCGATTGTAAGGGTTAAGCTCGCTCCGGCACTAAGTGATATGGCGGGGAAATTTTGGTCAAGGGTCATGGACACATTATTAAGAGTAATGCTTGCGGTTGCGGCTGCGGCTCCCTCTATGCGCCGCCCGCCTGTGCTGTCGCCTGTTACGGTGATGTTCGCGCCGTTTGAAACCGTGTAGATGTCATCTGCGTAAGCCCACCCTGTGCCGGAAGATGGCGGGGCGGTGTCAGACATATCTATGGTTGCGCCGCCGCTTGCCAACGGCATAATGCCCATCATTGCCATCTGTATATCGGGGAGGTTAAATTCTGGTTCTGGTTCGTCTTCGGCGTATGGCTCGGACTCACCTGCCATATCATCATCGCCGCCGCCGGAGCCGGTTTCGTCCGTCACTTCTTCGACATCTTCGACATCTTCGATCTCACCGCTTGGCAGCCCTTGGGGATACAGCCCGGTATCGCCTTCGGCTGCTGTAATTGGCATTGCGCTTAAAAGTACGTTTATAGCAAGTACCCATGCTAAAAATGTATTAAATATTGATTTATGGTTCATCGGAATTCTCCCTGCATAAATAAATATGCGTCCTTTATTACAAAAGTTCCGTGTCATAAGCACACAGAAACACTCAATTATATTATGTCACACAACAACTACTATTTCAATAGGTTTTGCAATAAGTTTTGCAATTTTTTTTGAATTATTAATGTCGATACTGACGTATCGACTTATAAAAATGCTTCGCATTTTCCCTTGAAATAATTTACTTGGCTCGTGCGTGTGAAATATGATATAATATATAGACAAACACCCAAGAAAGGAAACATCAATGAAAAATAAATACGAACACCGCAAATCTAACGTCACCTTAAAACTAGTTCACGCTGACTTAACGCCCATCACCAACCAAGCGGTAAAAATTGAGCAAATCCGGCATGAATTTCTGTTTGGCTGCGGCGGTTTTGACAGTATCGAGCTTGCTAGCGGCACGATGGAAGGAAATCCCATTTCCGCTGACCGCAAGGAATTCCTTGCGGACCGCATGGACAAAATCCTCGCCCTTAATAATTACTTAACCTTGCCTTTTTATCTTGGGCGGTATGAACCGCAAGAAGGAAATCCCGATGAGAGCCGGGTTATGAAAGCCGCTAAGTGGCTGACAGATCGGGATGTCTTCTTAAAAGGCCATCCGCTTTGCTGGCATACAGTCTGGCCAACATGGATGATGAAATACTCAAATGATGAAATCCTTAAAAAAACACTTGAACGCATTTTCCGGGATGTCAGCGCATACCGGGGCATAATTGATATGTGGGATGTCATCAATGAGGTAGTCATCATGCCGATTTTTGCCAAATACGACAATGCCATCACGCGAGTTTGCAAGGAAATTGGGCGGGTCGGCATAATCCGTGAAGTTTTTGATGCCGCCGTGGAAGCCAATCCCCATGGAACATTCCTTTTAAATGATTTTGACCTAAGCACAAAATATGAAATCTTGATTGACGGCTGTTTGCAAGCAGATATCCCGATAGATGTCATCGGCCTGCAAACCCACCAGCACCAAGGCTATAAAGGCGCGGAATGGTTTCATGAAGTGCTGGAGCGTTACGAACATTTTGGCTTGCCTTTACATTTTACCGAAAACACCTTGGTTTCCGGTGCTATCATGCCAGCCCATATTGAGGATTTAAATGATTGGCAGGTAGACGAGTGGCCCAGCACCCCCGCCGGGGAAGAACGCCAAGCCCGCGAAATGGTCGAAATTTATGAGCTTTTATTTGCCCATCCTAGCGTCAGCGCGATTACCACTTGGGATGCAACTGACGGCAAATGGCTGAAAGCGCCATCGGGGCTTTTGCGTGAAGACAATAGCATTAAGCCCGTTTATGAAGCTTTAATGGAAAAAATTAAGGGCGAATGGTGGACAAAGGAAGCCCTTAACACGAACGAAAATGGCGAGGTAAGTTTATCCGGCTTCCGTGGTGATTATCTTGTTTCATTAGGCGATAAAAAAGAGCGTTTTGCGCTTGATGGCAAAAATGATGTTTTGACGGTGGTTTTATAGTACGTCCACATAGTCCGCCAGCCTTTCTCTCACACATTCATATACGCGGCTTAAGATAGCTTTTGCTTTCCGCCCATCTAACCCAATCGTCTTTGCAACTAAAAGCAAGTCTTCACGTCCGGGATTGGCTCCTTTGCCGTGGACGGTTGTGGCGTGTTCGCCGCCGATTGAATGACTAAACGTCAAGTCATAGGCCGGCGCTAATTTCCAGCGTTTTTCTTGCAAGTGGTACAAGAAAGAAAAATTCTTTGAATGGTCATCGCGATTGTGGGCAAAAACATTAAAGCACATCAGGCGGAACAGCTTTTCAATTTCGCCAAAGTCCTTAGTCAGCACCATTGTCAATTTCATCAGGGTGTCATAATCAAGGTTGGGGATGCGATGGGAAGTTTCTAAGATACCGCTTAATGAAACCATATGGACACGTGCTTTATTTTCGTTTCGGTCAAAACGCTTTGTCCCAAAATATCCATCACAGCGGCTGGATTTGAATAATCTGGTTTCTTCCATCAAGATACCGCATTCTTTTGCGCATAAGGAATAGTCATATTCCAGCTTGCCAATGTTTTTCCCGTCATCAGAAGCCGGAAATTTTATTATCCATTCCTCATCTCCTACCGTGGTAAGAATCTTCGGCCTCGCGCCGCCGGACGAACCGCCAAGAAAAAATAATTCATCTAGCCTTTCGCTATATTCTGCCTTAAGAAGGCTTTTGCATTCAACCGCTATTTCGTCCAAATCGGAAGCGATTGTTTGCTCGCCCAGCTCTATCTCTGGCGCGTACCTAAGCACCCCCATCCCACTATTCCCGACTATCGCAAGGCGGGCCAGATTTCCTGCTTGCCTGGGATTAAGCTTATTCTTAAGCAAAAGCCGATCCACTAACAATCTCCCCCAGCCATCGGGCAGGCTGTCAGCAAAAACGCCAAACAAACCCTCAAAAGGGTCTGGTTTCGGGATAAACACTTTTTGCTCAAGGGGCAATGAAAATGGATTAAGCGAAAAACCATTATTAATCCATTCCGCGTCATATTCAAACGCGGCCAGATTCCCATTTAATAAAGCCAGAGTGCCGACCTTATCATCAGCAATAAAAACACCTAAATGCTCATCCTTTGTCATTTAAAAGCTCCTTCATGGATAAATAAGGAATTTCCGCGAACAAATTGTTAAAGTCTTTGGAAATATCCAAAGCCAAGGCTATTTTTATTAATGAAATCAAGGATATTTCACCCGTTCTTTCAAAGCGTTTTAAAGAGCCTAAGCTTACGCCTGATTTGGCGCTTAGCTCGGCTTGGGATATCTTTCGTCTTTTTCGGATCGCCCGAATCCGGCCAGCAATAATATTACTTGTTTCAGCTGGAGTCTTGGGTAGAAAATCAAAATATTTATATTCACTCATAGATAATATAATAACCCAAATCGGGGTTTTTGTCAAGTTCTGGCTAATATAATATCCGAATCATTTTATCACTTATCCAAAAAATCATACTGCGACATAAACAGCTCGTAATATAACCCTTTTCTTGCCATCAAGACATCATGGCTGCCCATTTCCATAATCTGCCCCTTATCAATATAAAGAATACAGTCCGCTTTTTTGATTGTTGAAAGGCGGTGGGCAATAATAAATGAAGTGCGGCCCTTTAATAATGCCGCAAGGCCTTCCTGCAAGAGAAACTCGGTTTCGGTATCAATGCTGCTGGTTGCTTCATCAAGAATTAAAATCTTCGGATCGGCAAGCAAAGCGCGGGCAAAAGAAATCAACTGCCGCTGCCCGGCGGAAAGCCTTGTTCCCCGCTCGTTTAGCTCTGTTTCATAAAGCTTTTCCATCGTGGCAATAAAATCATGGGCGCAAACAGTTTTTGCCGCTTCATACATTTCTTCATCAGTCGCGGAAAGCTTGCCATAACGGATATTATCAGCAATTGTTCCCGAAAAAATAAAGCTGTCTTGGAGCATGACCCCCATTTGCTTGCGCAAGGATTTGATCATCACGGTGTTTATGTCAATCCCATCAATCAAAATCGCCCCCGAATCAAGATTGTAAAAGCGCGAAAGCAAATTGATAATCGTTGTTTTGCCAGCCCCGGTCGGGCCGACAATCGCATAAGCTTGGCCGGGATTGACAGTAAAATTAATGCCGTCTAAAATTCTGACACTTCCGTCATATGAAAAAACGACATCTTTAAACTCTACTTTTCCGATAATCGGCGGCATGGGGACAGCTCCTTCGATATCATGCACCGTGATTGGCTCATCAATCGTTTCAAAGATTCTTTCCATATATGACATTGCTGTCACTAATGAATTATAGAATCCGGCCAGCGTATTTATCGGCATCCAAAACCGTCCGATATAAGCGGCAAACAAAATAAGCGTTCCCGCGGTCAAGGTATCGCCGCCGGATATCCAGTTGACCCCAAGCACATAAATAATCGCCGTTGTCCAAGTTGCAATATTGTCAGCGGCCGGCCATATCAAAAACGTCAGCTTGACCGCGTCCATCCATGCTTGCCGATAATTTGATGATAAATCATTAAAAATGCGGATATTTTCTTCTTCCCTGACAAAGCTCTGGGTGACGCGGATTCCGTTCATGCTCTCCGCGATATAAGCATTCAGGTTGGAGGTTTTGTTGCTTAAGACCTGCCATGCCCTGCGCTGCCTTCGTTTGATAATAAAGACCACCAAACCAAGGAGCGGAAGCCCAATCAGGCAAACCAGCGTCAAGCGGACATCATAAACAAGCATAAAGCCAATAATAAAAAACAGGCTGCACAAATCGGTAAAAGTATTAACGATCCCATTGCTAAGTAAATCACTTAGGCTATTGACATAATTAACGACCCTGATCATGATCTTCCCATGGGGGCGGTCGTCATAATAAGAAAAGGGCAGCTCCTGGAGATGGGTAAAAACATCAGAGCGGATCCGATGGATAATCCCTTGGCCTGCGCGTGATGTTAAGGTGATTTTTACCCTAATGCCAACGACAATCAGCAAATTTATGACGAGAAATAAAATGCTGATTTTGATAATTCCATGAATATCTTTGTTAGGAATATAAACGTCCATGATCTGTTTAAGGATAACCGGGGTCAGCATTCCCAAAGCACTTGAAACCAGCATGACAATCACCGTAATTATCATGTCACGGCGGTAAACGCTTAAATACCCAAACAAACGCTTCATATGCGCAAGATTAAACTCGCTCTCAAGAGTTTCATCTACTTCAATTTTGTTCCTAGCCATACTATGCCTTACTTCCTTTCTTATAAATCGCGGTAATAATTTTGTCCATTGGCAGTTCTTTAATTGATATATCGGTAAATTCGGCCTGTTTTGATAGCTCGCTCACAAACTCGCCAATACTGATTATGTCCATGTCAACCTCAAGGATTAGCTCAAGCCGTGATGTCCTTTCGCTTACCGAAACGCCCTTTATGTCAATTTTCTCTGCCGCCATCAGTAATTTTAGTTCAACTATTTTTTTGCGGCCAAGCTCGGATTTTAGGGCTTCAAGGCTTCCGTCAAAAACTTTCTTGCCATGGTTGATGATAATAATTCGGCCAGCCAAAAGCTCAACGTCTTCAAGGTCGTGGGTGGTTAAGATAAAGGTCGTCCCTTTTTTGTTCATCTTGGTAATAAAATCACGGATATTTGCTTTTGCTATCACATCAAGCCCAATCGTTGGCTCATCAAGGAAAACAATTTTCGGATTATGGAGCATTGCCATGATGAACTCACATTTCATTCGCTCACCCAGCGAAAGGACGCGGGTCGGCTTATTTATTACCTCCGCCACATCTAGAAGCGCGGTTAATTCCGCTAACCTTTCATTAAAAACCGCCGTTTCGATTCCATAAATAGCCTTATTCATGCTAAAGCTGTCAACTGGCGGAATATCCCAGATTAACTGTGATTTTTGGCCGAAAACTGCGCCAATTTCCTTGACATAGCGGGTGCGTTCTTTGGCCGGGTTAAAGCCAGCCACATTGATTTCACCCCCGGTCGGAAATAACGCGCCGCAAAGCATTTTGATGATTGTTGACTTTCCCGCGCCGTTTGGGCCAAGAAGCCCGCAAATTTCACCGTGCGGAATTTCAAAGCTGATTTCGTCAACCGCTTTGATAATGACTTTTTCGCGCCTTATCAAGCTTTTAAGCGCGGCCTTAAATCCGCTTCCGCGTTTATAAGTGGTGAATGTTTTTTCAAGTTTATTTATTTTGATTATCATGACTACTCCAATATCGTATCAGCACGATTAACCGCCTACGCCCTCATAAAGCCTGATCATTTTATTGTAAATCCAAATCCCCAGCAGCATAAATAAAAGACAGGGAATCACCGCAAGGAACATCACCCCCTCCGCCCTGCCAAGCAAGGCCGAAGCAGGGAAAAATCCAATCATCGCAACCGGGATGATGAATGTTGCAATTCCCCTAATCGCTGACGGAAAAATCGAGGCCGGATATTTCCCAAAGGTCATAATGCTGTCAAAGATTTCCGTCAGGCGGGAATTTCCGACCCACTTAAAGCTCATTGCCGCCATCATCATATAAAGCCCTGTTATGACAGAGAAGCCGCCCGCAAACATGACTAGGAACTGAAAAATGGCGATTGCCCCGGCAATCCCGGTAAAAGACAGGGAAACCGAAAAAAGGATCACTCCGGCAACAACACCGCCAAAAATCTCCGGGGTAAATGAGGTGGCAATCAAGAAACTAAGCGGCGGCAACGGTTTTAACAGGACAATCTCAAAAGTGCCTTCGCGGATATGGCTCATTGACGACCACAAAACACCGTCAAACATCAAAGCCGCCAGGCTGTTTGTCAAAAGGAAAATGCCTTGGATAAGCAAAACCTCATGAAAACCCCAGCCGGGAAAACTTGCCCCGGCATTATAAATCAAGATGGTGACTAACGGAAACAGCGCGTTAAGGATTGTCGCCAGCAATGTTGACAAAATAAAATTAAGCCGATATGCCATTGCCCCGGCGATTGCAATCTTAATGCACTTTAGGTAAAGTTTGGTAAATTTTTCCATAATATTTTTTCATGCCCCAACCGCAGTAAACCTTTTCATTGCCCTCCGGTACATCAATTCAGAAATTGCCAGCATGACTAACGCCGCCAAAGCCTGGACGCCAACAATTGCCGGGAGCGAAAGCTCATAGCCGCCTAACTGATACTCACCGATAAACACCATTGCCGGAACGTATGCCGTGTACTGGAACGGCAGGAAAAACTGGATAAATTGCAGCCACTTGGGGAAAAACACAAGCGGAATCAAAAACCCGGCAAAAATGCTGTCAAAAAGCCAATAAGCCATCCTTAGCCCATTGCTTTCAACAAACCAGAATGACAAAATCCCAATGCAATAAGCAATGAAAAAATGGATTAACGAAGCTAAGATAACCGAAATGACAAACCAGCCTAAGTGGGCCGGAACAAGGCTAATCTTAAAAATCACAATTAAAAGCAGCGCACTGGGAAGAAACTCCATAAAAATCGCCAGCGAGCGGTGCCCGATTTTTTGCGACAAGGCAAAAAAGCGATGATGAAGCGGACGCAAGGCAAAGGTAAGAAACCTGCCCGTCCTCACCAGCATTGACAAGTTCCAGTCAGCAGAACCCCATGTAAGGTAACCAATCAGCGCGGTTATCCCAAAATAACGGATCATCTGTTCGTAGCCGATTCCAGCAATCGCCCCTCCATCACGGTAAACCGCTCCCCAGATAAAATATTGGACCGCAAAATAAACCGGCCCAACAAAAAGGGAAACCAGCATATGCGTCCGGTACGCAAAATACTCTTTAATTGTCACCCATGCTACTGATTTGCATATCTTTAATTTTCGTTTTAGGTCATGCACTAAATCAATCCGCTCCAGATTATGTTAACCGTATTGTACATCGCCTTGGCATTCCAATCCGGTTTTACGAATGGCACAATCCACGATGCAACCAGCCCTTCTACTGGGTCAATGTAAAGGGCGCAAGCCCCCGCCCCTTCGTGCATGACCGTTTCCGCTGAAAAACTAAATTCATTGCCATTACGATGGTCAAAACCAATGCCGTAGCTCCTTATTTCATTTGAACCCCAGCAATAATTGGGCTTTTTAATTGCAACATCAGTCATCTTTTCAACCGCTCTCCTGCCCAAAATACGGACTCCGTCAAAAGTACCATTGTTAAGGACCATGTTTCCGAAGCGGACAGCATCCCATACGGTCGAAACTAGCCCGCCGCCTAAGGATGGGATTTTGTCCCACGGCGCATCTTTTTGATATGCTTTTCCGGCTAAAACATCAGCAACATCTTTTTCCGCTTCTGCGCCATGGATTATATATCTTTTTGCCATTGCGGGCGTTAAGTCAAACGCTGTATCAGTAAGCCCTAGCGGCTTTAGGATATTATCCTCAAGATATTGGTGGGAATGGATTCCCGTCACCTTTTCGATTATTTCACCGAGAATGCAAAAACCAAAGCTTGAATACATCCATTGCTGGTCTGGCTCTAGGCGGACGCCAGTAGAAAGGGCCGCGCTAATCCAGTCAAACGGCTCTTTAAAACCACTAGATTCTTTGCTTTTCCATGCTTCATATGCCATGTTAACAAAATGCCAGTAGCCGCCATTATTGTGGTCGTTAGGAAAGCAGCCTCTGTCAGGGTGCATCCCTGAGGTATGGGTCAGCAAATGAAAGATTGTGATTCCGTTAAACGGTGGGCCGTTAAATTGCGGCAGGATATCACCAACCTTGGTGGCAAGGCTTAAAAGCCCGTCCTCAAACAATTTCATAATCGCCACGGCGGCAAAAGTTTTGGTCATTGAGGCGATGTAGTGAATATCGGTCGGGGAAACTAAAACAGCCGGGTCTTTGTGATAGGTTTTGTAACCGACTGCGCCATGGGCAAACACCTTTCCGTAGCGGGCAAGGCAATAAGTTGCGCAGTAAATTTCATTGTCGTCAACTAATTTTTGAAAATGGCTATTTAACACGTCTAGCCTTTTTTCATCATACTCAACGTCTAAAGGCGAGCATTCGATTTCTCCTTTTGTGTAAAGCATTGTCGTCCTCCTCATGATAAATTTTAGCTTTAATTTAGTTAATCTTAAGTACCTCTAACATCTCATCAAGCGTCTTTTTCCGGCCGGGAAAATTCGTCCAGCAATTAATGTTGTCATCAGTTTTTCTGGGAATAATGTGAAAATGGAAATGAAAAACCGTCTGCCCGGCGGCTTCGCCGCTGGCGTGCAAAATATTTACGCCGTCATAGCCGCATTTTTCCACATAATGCTGTGATATCATCTTAACTGCTGTTAATAAATGTTCGCTTGTCAGCTTATCTAAGTCAAAGATATCACGGATATGCTTTTTGGGTACGACAAGCGTATGCCCGTCCACATCGTCAGCGATATCCAAAAAAGCATAGGTAAATTTATCCTCGTAGATTTTCCGTGAGGGAATGCTTCCGTCAATAATTTTACAAAATATACAGTCCATGTTTCCTCTTTTCTAATAACTATCAAACTCGCCATATTGATGGTTAAACACCTTATGGTAATACCCTTTTTCACTTAACAGCTCTTCATGCGTTCCCGACTCAACAATCCTGCCCTCTTCCAGCACCAGAATCAAGTCCGCATCTTTGATCGAGGAAATCCGGTGGGCAATTAAAAAGGCGGTCCGCTTGCCTAAATGCTTTAAGGAATCTTGGATAATTGATTCTGTTTCCATGTCAACAGCCGAGGTTGTATCGTCCAAAATCACAATTGCCGGTTCTTTAAGCAAAGCCCTGGCTAACGAGACCCGCTGTTTTTGGCCGCCGGAAAGCCCAACGCCGCGTTCACCGACAATAGTGTCATATTGCTCCGGCATTTTCATGATAAATTCATCAGCATTGGCGATCACCGCGGCAGCTTTTACTTCTTCAAACGTACAACCGGGATTGCCATAGGCAATATTCCCCTCAATCGTATCGGAAAATAGAAACACATCTTGCATTGCCATGCCGATATTGCCGCGCAGAGAGCGGAGGTCATAATTTTTGAGGTTTACCCTGTCAATCAGGATATCACCGTCGGTCGGGTCATAAAAACGGCACAGTAAATTCATTAAAGTTGATTTGCCAGAGCCAGTTGCGCCGATAATGCCTACTGTCTGGCCGGGAAGAACCGTAAAATTGATGTCTTTTAACACTTCTTCGCCGTCAATTACATATGTGACCCCGCGGAAGACCACCCCGCCTTTTAGCTTGGGAATCTGATAAGGCCCGTCAAGTTCTTTGATATTTGGCTCAACATCAATCGTTGAATAGATTTTCTCTACCGAAGTAACAAAACGCTGATAGTCATTGGCAAGCCACCCTGCCATGCGCAAAGGGTTATTAATCATCCAGATATAACCGTTAACCATGACCAGCTGGCCCAGCGTAATCATGTCCCGGATGACCATGATGCCCCCGGCAAGATAAAGCACAATCGTGGAAGCCGCAACAAAAAACTCAAATAAGGGGACATAACGCCGCCATATCATGGCCGCATTTATTTCCGCATCGCGGTAGTCGTCATTTTCTTTATTAAATTTGGTAATTTCATAATTTTCGCGCGTAAATGCCTTTACGACCCTATTTCCGCCGATATTTTCCTGGACAAAAGCCGTCAGGCTGGAAAACTGGGTGCGGATCTTATGGAAAGCTGGTTTTATTGCCTTTAGCTGCTTTGCGGTAGTGATTGCAGTTAAGGGGATCACACAGATAATGCAAAGCGCGAGCCGATAATCAACTATAAAAATCATCACGATGGCAATTAAAAAAATAAGGACATTGTCAAAAACATTGTAGACCGTCCATGCGGTAAAATGCCTGATTGCTTCCATGTCCCCGGTCTGGCGTGACATCAAGTCCCCGGTCCGGTTTTTGTTGTAGAATGAAAAATCCTGCTCCAGCAAACGCCGATAAACGTAGTCGCGCATTTCAAACAGCATTCCCTGCGACGCGCGTTCAAAAATAAGGGCATAAGCGTACTTAATTATTGAGCGGAAAATCGTCACCGAGACAAAAATGATAATCAGGATTGGCAGCATTTTGTATTCGCCGCCAATAATTACCTCATCAATGATTGTGCCGGAAATAATGGGGTTGACAATAAAGCACAACGCAACAATCGTCACAAGGGCAAATGCAAACGCATAGCGGGCATAATTTTTTCGAAGGAATGTGGAAAACCACTTCATTGCATCCATATCGCTATATACCTATTTTCCTTTTGCTTCTCTTACTTTATCGGCGACATAAAGCACCAGCCAGAGCAGAATCGGTACTCCGATCATTGCTGCTATGCAAGCCGCCAATAGCTGCGGATTATCCTTAAAAAAAATCGCAACAATCAAGGTAATGAATGCAAGGCTGATTAATAATAAAGCGCCAATAAAAGCAAAAATTTGGATGGGAGTTCTTTTCATTTTGGGTTCCTTTCTTTTAATGTCAATATTTTTTTGCATTGTACTTCAATATTTTGCAGTTTCAGGGCATTAAATGAAGTGTAGTGCAAAAATGAGTGGCTTCAAGCAAGCCAGCTTGAAGCCATCATAAAGTGCGTAAACGGAACTTGGAGTAAGTTAGAAGATTCGCTCGCCCGTTTTCAAACACCTGCTATGCGACTGTTACTTGCTTCTTCCGGACTCTCACCCAAACGAGCAAGAACACGAGCATCAATGTATAAAGGCCGCCAAGGGTCATGTATAAGGTGTTAAGGTCAAAGTTGCGGATAATGAATGAGGACAACTGGTTACCAACTAACCCGGCAAATCCCCAAGCACTTAAAACCAAACCATGGACTGTTGATAACTGGCTGATTCCATAATTTTGGTGTAAGACATTCGGCAAGCAACCGAAACCAACACCAAAGAAAAACTGGACCACGAAGATAAAAATGACCGTCAGCACTAAAAGCGGCAAAATCCATTCACCTTCGGCAATCGACAGGTTCATGCTAAACGGGACGCCTTCCGGGGTCGTCATGATATGCTCTGTAGGTTTCGGGACGCGGTATAAAAAGTAAACAATCCCCAAAGCGAAGCTGACAAACAATGAACAGCCCGCCATCAGATAATAAGGAACGTGTTTTTCTTTTAGCTTATCTTGCCAAGTGGCAAGTGACAAGCGTCCGAAAACATTAGAAATCGCGTTAATCGAGCAAAATACAACGACCATTGCCATTCCTGCGCCGAACAGGGGAACGCCAATCATGTTATAGATCTGTTTTTCCTGGCTGATGACTGCCAAGCCGCAAGTGATATTAAGGAAGATAATCAGCCATAAGAAAATGAATTTGCCATGGAAGATGATTTCTTTGGGCTTGTAGATAATCGTGCCTTCCGGTTCTTCGAACGCCGGCCGATACAATAAGCGGCTGGCGGCGAATAAAGCAACGGCATAAATAGCCGTCAAAATAAAGAACACATTATAGACGAGCATACCTGATTCCAGTAACGCGCCAATAATCGGATTGGCGATAACCCCGGCAATACCGAAACTGGCAATTGATAAGCCAGCTGCTAAGCCTTTACGTCCGTCCATCCAAATCATCATCGTTTTAACCGGAGTTATGTAGCCTAAGCCAAGGCCAATTCCTTGCACAACACCGAAGCCAAGGACCATTATCCAAGGGTTCTTTATCATGACCCCAAAGCCAGTCAAAAGCCACCCGGCGGTAAAGAAGATAAAGGTCAGGAAAGCTGACTTTTTCGGATTCTTCTCAACTATATTGCCGCCGAAAGCTGCTGACATTCCAAGAAAGAAGATCGCCAGTGAGAAGCACCATTCCGTTACCCACGGCGCGAAATCCGTAAAGGCATTTACATACTCCTTAAATAATGTCCAGCAATAAACTGCACCGATGGAAAAATTGATTAAAAACATCGGCAAAATGCCATTTAACCACACATTCTTTTTCTTCATTTGAACCTAGCCCTCCTGCCCAAGCTTTTATTTTATGCCCGAACCATTTATTCATGATAACTTAACCTAATCAAGCCAAGGCTTATTGGCCCAAGGCTGATTGGCGGCACTATGTCATTATAAACCCTATTATAAAAGCTGTCAAACGCATTTTAGCTTTTCTTATTATTAAAGAAAACCGTAAGCAGTCCGCGCCGCTTTAGCACTATTAAGGCAATTAACGCCCCAAGCCCACACGCTCCGCCAATCCACAGCCACCGAACTAGTGTTCGGTTAATTCCAGGGCTTGGTTCGGAAGCTTCCGGCTGCGCAAGGGTTTCCGCCTCATCAATAGTAATGGGAACGGGTGCTTCTTCGCTATCCGCTTCCGCTTCTTGGCTTTCTTCCGGGTCTGGCTTGCCATCACCCGGAGAATCTGCCATCGCCAAGTCTTCCTCTGGGGTGCTGTCAGGCTGGCTCAAGCTAGGCGTATATCGTCTGGGCCTGCTTGGGGCAACCGCTAAATCATCTGGCTCAGGGCTAGGCTCTGGGCTAGGTGTCGGCTCTGGCTCAGGGTTAGATGGCAGGTTAGGCCGGGAATTGTCCGGGGCTTTTGGGCCATCGTCTTTTTTCTCTTCCGCGACATAGATTACTTCTAAAGAAGTCTCCGCTGTCCTGCCCGATGGGCTAACCGCCATCAGGCTTAAGGTCGTTATCGCCGCGCCGAATATTTCTTCGCCTTCGTCAGTCATGCCAAGAGATATTGTTGTGGTTTCCATGTCGTCTTTGTAGCTGAAAAGCCCATTATCCAAATCAACTTCCGTGCCGTTTACATATAGTTCATTTCCGCCGCTTAAAAAACCGCTAACGTTAATTTTGCCACCGTTGGCAAGGCCGCTGGCACTGTCAACAAAGATGACGGGGGCAATCGTATCAATTAACACGCTCACAACAGTAGCGTTGGTGTCGCCTGTCGCTCCTGTGACTACGACCGGAATATTAACCGCCCCATCGTCCGCAACGATAAAGCTGAGGGCATATACTCCGCCCGAACCGGCCGCGCTGACACCATCAATCGTCACTCCTAAAGCGGTCGTTTCGGTGGTTATCTTAACCGTTACGTCCCTGCTGGCGACAGCATAAATTATGCCGCCATCACCATTATCAATGATATTTGCGCCATCGACCGAAACCCATAATTCGGGTATGATTGGCTCTGATACATTAAGTATAGCATTTCCGGCCGCGCCAAGAAGCGGGGCGGTAAAGCCAGCGTTTAAAGGATCAGTGCCAACGATATTTTTATACGCCCGGACATAGACTGTATAAGTCTCGCCAAACTGAATGCCAAAATGCAGGTTTTCGCCTGTTTCTATATCGGTAACGGTAACTGCTCCGCCTTGGAACACCACCGAAGTCTCGTCGCCGCCTTCAACTAAATGGTCATACAAGCCATTAACCATCGCGCCGTCACTTCCAACGACATCAACAATGTAACCGTCCGCGCCAGTAACTGCATTCCATGTCACACGAAATTCACCGTTTGGCAATTCGGTAACCGAAACGCCGTCAACTGCGCCCGGTGCATTGGCATTGGTGTAGTTAAATGAATTTGAAGCCATGATATGGTAAACATCTTCATCATATTGGGTAATGGTCGTACTTGTCCCATCATCATTATCAAATACATAATTGAACGGCATTAACGAACGCTCATATAACATTGCGGAGATAGAGTATTCGCCGCTGTCCAGATTCCCGGGCAAGGCGGACGCGAAATTATGATTTAAACCACTCGCCGAGTAATCTCCCAGTTCAGCAACGATATCGCCGTGGGCATTATATAGGCTAAGGCGGACACGGAGTCTTTCCCCAAGAACGGAAGCTTTGTCACTGGCCGCAACGTCTAATGTCCACTTCGCTTCTGTTCCGCTTACTGATAATGAAGCTAACTTCGGCAGGTCTTCAATCAGATAGGCATCATACCACAAAGCACCGCCTGCGTTAGCGCCGCTTGCCCCGAAGCTATAATCACCATCAGCCTGGGCGACATAGAACGCAACATAGCTGCGTATCTGGGTCTCATCTGTTTCCTGCCAAACGCCGCCATCGTCTGATAGCAGCACTTCATGCAAAACATCGTCAATATAGACATCAACTTCCGTGTATTTCGTATCGGTATAAATGGCAATTAAGTCACCTGTTTCAACCCCAATAATAACGCCCGGAGCCGGAATGACCCTTGCCAGCGGGTTCGAATTGCCGGAAGACGCGCTTCCCCGTGAGCGGATATTGCCAAACATCATCTTGTTGCCCTTATCGTCTACGGCAATGACAAGTCCCTCATCAGCAGGAATCATGCTTCTGCCAAACGAGAACTTATTATCAGCAAATGTGTAAGTAACATATGCTTCAAAGCCAACTGAAAGAATATTCCAGACATTTAATGAAGCACCAACGCCGCCGCTAATTTTTACTTTGCTGACGAATAGCTCGCCCCATGCCGCGGCCTGAATGCCAAGCAGATTGGCCTCCACCCTCGCCCAAAGCTTGCCTTCGAAATAAAAACCGTTTTGGAGGGCATCTGCTTCATAACCTTCCGGCAAACGGAAGCTGCCGCCCGCAATGCTGCTATAATATGCTTGCTCCGTCGAGCTCATATTGGAGCGGATCGTTGCCAGATATAAAGAAGCATGGCCGGAAATCAATCCGCCGAGAACTTCCATATTGGCGCGAAGTTCCAAAGTCGAGTCGATAAATCCATTGCGTTCCACCAGCCGCATTTCAAATCCTGTATCCTTTAATTTAACGACTTTCATAAGCTCTGCTTCTTCGACAATAAAGGAAAACTGCGTTGGTCCTACGGTGAGGGTTGCTTTCTCAACTGATAATATTTTTCCGGTGACATCCTTAAAAGATGCGGTCATTGTCAGCTTGACCGGAGGCAAGCGGTCAAAATTGCCAAAAGCCGTCTGGGCAAGGCCGGAAACACCGCCGCCAAGCCCGGTTATATATCCGACCACAATCGGCGGAATCAGCGGAATCCCTGCCGCCTGATCGATTCCGGCATAAACATACATTGTATCAGGCATGAAGACAACCCGGTTGCCTAATCTTCCCCAAGCAAACACGAACTCGCCTTCGATGGTAAAGACATCGGCCAAGCCGACTTTGCCCCTCATTTCCATGTAATTCGGGTTCACTTCGGGCAGAGTGTTAAGGCCAAAGCCAAAATCGCCTTTCGCGCTGATAAAACTGCCAAACAGTTTGCCCGGCTCGAATTTCGCATTGGCGGTTGCGTGTAAGGGGGGCATTCCGCTAAGGGCTTCGCCGCCAAGGATCATATCGTACATATTGAAATCGGCTTCTAAGCTGTCTTCCAAGAAGTTGGGCAGTCCGCCTGTTATACTGATAGACCCGCCGACAGAAAACTCTTTTTCATATACTTTTATGGCATTCGATTCACCAGCCATAATGAAGAAATCAAAGGAGGCATTCTGGCCGCCGTAGTTCTCAATCAGAACATCGGACAAATTAATGTTGCCCATCTGCGCCGCCGTCCGTTCATTACGGTATGTTTTAGTGCTGTCAAGGTCAATCCTAAAGCCGTTCATGACCCGGATTCCGTTCCAGTTAAGCGTGCCGTTTTGTGATTCAATAATGACATTGCCGTCATTTTGCTTAACCGTCAAAGCATTTTGCTGGCCGGGGGCGCGGAAATCCAAAACATTATTGATTAATGCGTCGCCGACAATTTTCCATTCATTTGGTGATTGCCCATCGATTACGCCGCGGACGGTCAGCAAAGTTTGCCCGGCTGCTTTACCGCTCATGTTTTCGCCGGCAAAAGTTTCAACTGCAAAAGTGCCGTTAGCTCTCTGGGTAACAGCAAGAATGCCGTATATATTCCGGACGTATGATATATCTTCCGTGATTTCCACCGTTATTGTGTTTGATATAACCGGGTCACGCCGATAGCCGGGATTGTTCCAATTCCTGGTAGACGGGTGATCCCCGGTCGTTTCAAAGTAAATATCATAAAGGCCTGGGCCAAAGGCATTCGGAAGCGTTACTTTAAGGCTATGCTGGAAAACCGAGGATGGCAAAGGGTGTTGGACATAAAACTCCGGCAAGGCTTCAATATCAATCACGTGCGGAGAAGATCCATCTTTGGGAACAATGTGGATTTTACTAAGCTCAAACAATCCATAATCACCCCAGAACCCCGAAAGGTTGATCGTCCGGTCGGTTTGGCTGGTGTGGATTACCGAGGGTGAAGCCGCGTCTAAACGCACCCGGTCAAAGTTCATCGTTTCCCACTCAAGGCTGTTGTAAACAATTACGGTCGCTTGTTGCTTGTCCGGGTCAAACGTTGTCGTCCGGTTCCCGGCGTGGTTAAGCCTTACGGTAAGATTATCGCCGTTTCTGACTAAGGCGTTAAGGTAAAGAAACCTGTCGCTGTCTGCATCCCGTCTTATCTTAAATTCAGCAGTCCATGTTCCGTCACCATTAGAAGTGGCTATAACCGTATTATTGGACACCAGCCGGCCTGTATTTAGGACATCTATGCCTACCGTTAACGGCTGGTTTAATGCCGCTCTCGTGGAAGAGAGGGTTACGCGGAGCGTCCGGGTTGCTTTCTCTTCATCGATACCGTCAAGCTGCTCCACGCTGTCAATGTTTATATCGATCCGTGAGTCCCTTCTTAACATCAAAGGAAGCCCATAAAAAGAGTCGATAACGGCGCGGGGATGCGTTATGGTGACGATGGCTGTGCCCTCCAGATTGGAACTTGCTCTTTCGAGTTCCCAGGCGGTATTACTGATTCTTGTTACTTTGGTGACCGGAACTAAAGTTCCGTCCCTCATTCTGATCTCAATATGGCCCGGTTCTAAGACAAAATCGTCCGGCGCGGGCGTGTTAAGGCTTAAGATAATCGGCCTGACTTCCCCAAATAACTGCATCGCGGGGTCCATGCCGCCAAAGCCCCGCTCTTCGGCGGAAAAAGCCGCGTGAAACCGGGTATCTTTATAAAGCGTCACGGTTTTTGGCGCAGGGTCAACCATCACATAATGCTGATAGTTCTCGGGACTTCTGCCCAAGGTACCTATAAATCCGCTCACGGCAACGGTTGCTGTGTCTCCGTTTTCAAATTGCTGGGCGATGCCGTAGCTAAAAGTTACTGACCCATCATCATCGTTCCATCTCGTTGTCACCCTTCTTTGGATCGGGCTGCCAGTCGGTTTCCATGTGTCAATAGCCACGCCCTCAATAACGATATTAGTTTGCTCGTTAAAACTCCCAAAACCGTTATGTGCGGTAAGAGGACGCCCATTAATGTCGAAGATGGTTACGGCAATCCCCAAAGTGTCCGCCGCCCCGTCTTGGCCGCCACCGTTGCCTGCGCTTCGGGTCACATAGAAATCAAGCATATACGCGCTATTTACGCTGACATTTACATTCCGTGCCCGGACGGCAAGGGTTCGCTCATCAACCCCCGGTGCGTAGGTGTTAAGCCTGCCGTTCGCATCACCAACGGTGACACGTAACGTATGGGAGCCGTGGCCCAGCATTCCATAGGTCGGCGCGATTGGAATCAGCCAGCGCGTCCCGGTCATGTCGTTATTGTAAGGCGTGACGATATCCGGATTGATGGTATATCCGGCCGGGAGCTGTGAGCCACTTATCGAAAGTGAAAGATCGTCTTTTGTAAGCTCAACGCTCTCATTGAATATTAACAGGATTCCGGTGCTTGAAACTGTAATGCCCGAACCACCCAGCTGCTGGACGGTGTAGCTTAGGTCCTGCATACGGTGCAATTCGATAAAGTGATTATTGTCTCCGGCAATAATAAACCATGGCAGAGGGTCGATTGAAACTCTTGTCCCGGAGAGATTGGTGCTAAAGGTAACAGGGTACGCCCATTCCATGCCAAGCGCATCTAATTTTTCTGGAATGCCATTTGCCGAAATAAGATCTGGCGAAATAGCAGCAGCGGTAAATTCTAACGTTCCCGGAAATTCATCAATTGCTTCGCTGAATGTGAAGATTAAATTCCTGGTTGTGGCCCGGCCGAAAGCGCCGTCTGTATCAACCGTATAAGTTAGCCTCGTTTGGCTGTCCTTATAGACATTAACGACTGGGGTTGAATCCGCCTGCCACCAATTTGCCGTCCCGGCCCACACCGCAGGGTCAATGGACACGGTGACTGGTGTACCGTTGGTAAATGATCCGCTAATTGCCAGCGTCCTCGTTGTGCCGCTTCCGGTCAGAATACCCTTAACAATATCCGGGTCAGAAAGCTTAATCATGTCAGCGGTGAGATTATTAACTGCTTGGCTAAATGTAAGGGTAATTGCTGTTGTGTCGGCTGTCCAGTCCGTGCCGTTGGCCGAAGCGTTAAATGTCACGATCGTGGTCGAACTGCGGCCGATGGTGATATTACGGGCCGTCGGGACTATGCGATAGTCTGCGCCGTCACTGATTGTAATCCCGGCATTTGCCGTGACAGCTTGCAAGTTTTTAATGTCCACTCCAATCAGCCACTCTGTGCCATCTGTACCGATAGCAACCGGGTCACTCCAATCAGCAGCATTAAGGCCGTTAAAAGTAATCTGTGTACGTGCCAAAGATGAAACCGGCTCATCAAATTTGATGATGATGCCTGTTGTATCATAAAGGCCCGGTGTTCCGCCGACAAGCTCCAGCGAAAAATCAATTTCCGCACCCCGGCGGTAGACGGTAATCGGCGCGGGCTGATCTGTAACCGTATATCCGCCAAAGTTGGCGATCGCAACGGTAAAAGCAGCCTCATTGGCAAACATCATTGATGACAGCGAGATCCGCCATGTGTCGCTTACCGTTAAAAGCGGATTGGCCGCCGAAAGCATTGCTTGCGTGATAAGAGTGCCGTTAATGCTCACCGCCGAAAAAGGCAAAGATATAGCCTTGTCAAAGGCAAGCTCAATATAATCAGATGTCGCAAAGCCTGATACGCCCCCTTTCTGCTCAGCAAGAACCGAAAGTATTTCTAAGAAGCTAAAATTTAAGTGGACAGCGTTACCCGGCATATCAAAAGTAAATGTAATATAATTTTCGCCAAACATTGTTCCCCGGTCTTCTTCATTAAGCAAATCCGCTGGCGTAACACCTTGGAAAGCGTACCCGTCCGGATAAAAAACGGTCGCCGTGATTTCTACGCCGGGGGCAGCCAATACTCCGCCGTTATCGGTGAAACCAGCCGGGTCGCCGCTCATCTCAAGCCTAAAGTCATTATTATTTGGCAACGTGTACGTAATCGGCAACGCGCCGCTATCGTCCGTTGCGGTGGTCACCAAAACTGTGACATCAGCGTCCGGCATAGTAAATGTATAAGTATAATTGTGGGCGGCAACCGATTGGGTAAACGGTACCTGGGCCCCTGTTGCTGTATTGGTTATCGAAACCGATTCAATCAGCTTTGAAAAATCTGTCCGTGCATATTGAAGCCTGACCGCATTGCCGGAAGCAACGCCAAAGCGCGTTAAAAGAATCAGGAAGTCCGCACCATTTATGACAGAAGTGTCATTTATAGTCAAATCAAATCCATCATGCCCTTGGCTATTTATTACCCCGGCCGGGCCGGTCGTTATATCCAATGTCACCTCTTCTTTTGGCATGACAAAGGAAATCTCCCAGCTGGGCATCGCATAGTAATGTGTGGTCTCAATGGCATAATCTATTTCATTGCCCGAAGCGTCCTTTAATGACAAGGCTTTGATCGTCCTTAGGCCTGTCATGTCAAACCAGTCGCCGACATCGGGACAAGACCCATTAATTGTGGCAACCAAGGTAACCAATGCTCCCTCGGCGGCTGATCGTGGTCCCTCAACATTTATTTCATTGGCAAGGCTTGAGTCATAATCGACATAAAAACCAAACGGCGTAACGTTAATATCATAAAGCTCCCCAAAAATCAGCGTCGGGAAGCCGTTGTTAACGGCGGGATTCATTTGCCAGGTCGTGTCAAAATTGAAGTTGAAAGTTGATTTAGTTTGCATTTGTGTTTCAGTACGGAATAAAGCGTTTGAAGCACTATCCCCTCTTGCTTGGTCTGCCGTGCCGTAAAGCAGATAAACATTACTAAAGCCGCCGCCGCCAGTAAATCTGACATGGGATCCGTATGTTGTGCCTTGAGAGTTTTCATATTTTACTGTTCCGGCATTATAAAGGGAGTTAATAAGAGAGTTGTCAATATAGTTCACCAAGCCCGAAGCTGAACCATAACCCCCTGAACTGTTGTTTGTCCCTCCGGCGTGTGAAATTATCGTTCCCGTGTTATAGCAGTTCCTTAGAATACTAGATTCAACGTGGTCCCCAACAAGCCCGGCGGCGTAAGTAGTAGGACTATAGGGGGTGTTGCTTGTCCCGGTTGCGGTTATTGTCCCTTGGTTGTAACTTCTTTCGATGACCGCCCCTTCTTGATTAACTGCGGCAATTCCCGCCGCGCGATGACGGTTAGAGATCGCTCCGCTGTTAAAGCAATATGAAATGATGCCGCCGCCGTAAGAGCCATTGTTTATGGCTGCTATGCCTCCGGTAAATGAGTCATAATTATCGACAGTCACAGCTGCTGTGTTGTATGTATTGGTTATCGTGCCGTAGTTGTAGGCCGCTATGCTGCCTGTGAACTGTCCGCCCTCTATCGTCCCGCCATTAACAAAGCAATTTTCAATTGTGCCGTAGTTGTAGGTCGCTATTGCTGCTACGTAACCGGACGAGTCCGGAGCGATGCTCACATTTTCAAAGCCGAGGTTCTTTATGATTCCGTCCTCGCCAAGTATCGCAATCAGGCCGAAATTGAGTAATGATGCGGCATTATTCTCAAGTCCCCAAATAAGATGGCCCTGTCCGTCCAAAATACCGGTAAATTCATCATTATTTGCCAAAGGCTCCCACTCCGCTGTGCTTAAATCAATGTCAGCAGTCAGATGGTAGTTGGCGCTAAGATCATTTGCCATTGCTTCCAGCCCCGCCCGATCGGAGATGGGAATCGAACCCGCAGAAATTGGAGTGTCCGTATCTTTAATGAAAGTTCCGACAGGTCCTGAAAAAGACATCATCATGCCCGGCGAACGCGCAAACGACTGGAGAAGATCTATTTCGCTAAAGTCCATTTCCGGCTCAAGGACATGGACGACAATCAAAAGCGGTTCGTCTTCTTGGGCCAGACGGTAACCAGCCGGAAGATGCGGCGTAAAGAAGTAAAGTCCCGGTTCTTCCGGGTCAAAGGCCGGATAACTTGACCACGTGACTCCCTCAACAAATACGCTGCTTCCGTCTTCTAAAAATCCCTCAACCCTTGTCGGCAAGACTAAATCATAACCTGATTCGATTTCACCGTATTCATAAATCTGGAGATAGAAATCATCGTTTGGATTGCCCAACATCTTTAGGACGATGTCATCGCTATCATCTAAACTACCATGCTCATCTTCCGTTTTAATGTCATCGGTTTCTTCTTCTAATTCTAAATGCGAAAAGGTGTGATTAAATTCTTCGGCAAAAACTCCCGCCGGGATATTGCCGGAAAGCATGGCAAAAACCATCGTCCATGCCAAGAATTTTGTGAATAGTTTACTGATTTTCATATGTACCTCCAAGATTTTCCAAAACTTGCAACTTAGGCCGCTAGCGGCAAGGGATTTATTTCCGACTGAAACACAAGAAAGCGGCTCGCCCTGTGATAGGGAAAGCCGCCGATAGTTAAGCTATACATTTTGTGGTATGTCAAAAGAGCGGAATTATCCGCTGCTTGCTTGCTTGCTTGCTTGCTTGCTTGCTTGCTTGCTTGCTTGCTTGCTTGCTTGCTTGCTTGCTAAAATTGTGATCGTAATTCATCAAACTTGTCAAGCTCTTTCGTGAAAGTTTTTGAAATTATTGCGCACATCGCGGCACAATAATCCTATGTCTATTATATGGATTTGGCGGGGGAATTTCAAGAGGTTTTTGGAAAAAATTAAAAAATCCATTTAACGTCATACTTCTGGATCTCCTCATCTGCGGTTACAAGTGTCATGTCTTCAATTTGCGCGGTTGCAATAATGAGCCTGTCAAATGGGTCACGATGATAAAATGGAAGTGCAAATAAGCCGTTCAAATATTCGTCATTTATGGGCATAATTTCAAAATAATTATCGTTTACAAGTTGGCGTAAGACAGGAAAGCCGCCGGGGAATTTGTATTTACCGATATTCATTTTCAATGCAATTTCCCATAAAGAAACGACACTAACGAAACATTGATTTACAGGATCAAAAATAATTGATTTCGCTTTATTAGACAGCTTAACATCGTTTTCAAAAAGCCAAAGAACTATTTGGGTGTCAAGTAGATATTTCATTCCATGTACTCCCTCATTTCATCAAGCGGTGCGTTAAAATCAGCGGCTATCCATGTTTTGCCTTCCATGCAACCGAGTAACGCTTTTCGCCTTTCGACAATTTCTTTCGGCGTTAGGGGAGTTAACATAGGCTTAAACTCAGCCATAACAATATCATGTAAAAACACGCTGACCGCCCTTAGCGTATTTTCGGGAAGCAGTTCTATGTCTCTGTGCAGTTGCTGTCTGAGTTCCATAATACACCTCTTTAAAAAATATATTTTTATTAATCATTATAGCATGGATAAATCCATTGTCAAGAAAAATGGCACTAGCGCAACACATACTCATAACCCCCGCGGCGCATATTCCTGGCCATCAAATAGCCATTGTCAATCCGGGGCAGTTTTAGTGAAAATACGATCTCTTCATTGCTATTTAAAAGCCTTAAGGTCTTGCCGCTTTGCAAATTAAAGTTCATTAAAAAGCCCTTTAATGCGTCTTTGGTGCGAAAGTTCCTGCCATATAGAATTGCCGTCTGCCCCGGCTTTAAGATGGTGTCGGCTAATATTTGCCGCCCGTCATTTAATGAATCCGTCTCTAAGTAAAATTTGCGCAAATCTATCTCATAAGGATAGGGGTTATAAATGGCAATAAAATCATTGCTGCCCTGATGGTCAATTAAGCTGACAAGCGGAATGCCGCTTTCGTCAGCCTCAAGGACGAGTTCGATGGTTATTGCTCCATTTAAAGCGTCGGCTGCCCCGACTGTTAAGATTTCGGCAGCCCTTTTTTCACCATTAACAAGCCAATGGGAAAAAACATGGCCGTCAGCTTTGGCCGCAGTTATGTTAACCGAATTGATGTCATAATAAAAACCGCTAAAATCCTCGGCTATTTTAATCGTATTTAACCGGATCTCGGCAAATTCATGGGATGATACCGTGACAGTATAACCACTAGGGCTAACTGCAAGGAATTTTTCAATTTGCTTTCGCATTTCCGCTGGCCGCTTTTTCCCAAAATCAATAATTCCCTCAACCTGGCTATCCACATAGCCAAGGCTTGACCATGTACCACGAAGCTGGGCCCCGCCAGCGCGGAAATTGTGGTAAAGCTCGTTTGCCCGCTCCGCTTCTTTCCGGCGGACAGTTTTTTCGACTGCATCCGGTGAAAAATGATGGTTCATCAAATCGCATAAAACGGAAACAAACCGCGCCCGCATATCATCACGGCCAACCAACGCAAGCAACAATGGCGAATAACCGCGGTCAGTCGGGGTAATCCCCAGAATCCGGCCAAGGGATTCATCAGACGCTGGCCCGCCATACAAACCAAAGGTCCAGTCCGTATCATAAAGAAGCCAACGCCATTTTCCGTCTGCTGTTGACTTTCCGTCTGCTGTTGACTTTCCGTCTGCTGTTGACTTTCCGTCTGCTGTTGACTTTCCGTCATCAAATTTTTCCCCGTCTTCGCCATAATAACGGTATACCTTGTAATTTCCCCATGGCCAGTCAAAATTGTTGGCATAAATCTGGACTGCATAATAAGCAAAAAAATTATCAATATCTATCGCTGCAAGAAGTTCATTTAAAACATCATCATCGCCAATGTCATGATATAGATTAAAGATTTCTTCAAAATCCCCGGCCGCAATGACACTAAGCGGGTCTTCTTCATCAAAATGCTTATGGGCTGCCCCGCCTTGCAAAATCGCCCATTCACCGTTTTTTATCTCATTTTTGTCATTTAAATAATCATCATCGTAATATTGCTTTATCCAAGCAAGGCCATAGTACTCGCCATTCAAAAAAACAGCGGCAGCCCGGCTCGACTGCGTATCAGGCAGTAAACTAGAAGCCATCTCTTGGGTAATCTCATCGCGCAGGAAAGCGAATGGGTTGTCGTTGGCATTATTCCTTAAAAGGATGCTGTCATAACTGGTAATCGGCCGCCCATAATGCGTGAAATCGTCAGGGAAAAAATCGTAAGCAAAGGTACTTTTTTCCTCATCGTAGCTTTTTCTTGCATAAAGCCGGAATGATTTTTGGTTCATTGCCCGTGACCAGCCGCCATGAACCCTCATTCCGCCATTTTGCGAAAGGATTAATTGACCGTCTTGGTCAATTAATTCAATATAAACAGGCCGCTCCGCTTCCCTGCCGCGCATATTAAAATTGGCCGGGGCCGGCGGGTCAGGATTTTCATCTTGGGTCTCGCTTAGGTATTGCTCGCGCAGCTTGCCGGGAACGGCTATTCCGTAGTCATCATCGTAGAGGTTAAAGGGCTCGGTAGAAAGAGAAAAAACCAAGGTATCAAAGCGCATAAAGACTTCATCGCCGACAAAATATGAATGGGTTTTTGTTGCCGTGTAGCTGCCGTCCGGCTTTAGGCCGCGGGCTTTTACGGTATAGGAACGCATTCCGCTCCCCCCGGCAAGGCGGATTTCGTCCGTATATAAAATGCCGCCTGTTGAATCCGGCGTTCTTCCGTCCAAGGTGTAGAAAATTTCGGTAATATCATTATTTAGCGTTTCGAATGTGAGTAAAACTGTTTTTTCATAAAAATGCGCCGGGTGGGAAAAAATTATTTCTTCTTCATCAGCGTCATAAATTTCCGCTATGAAACCTTCTTCTTTTTCTTCTTTTTCTTCTTGATTAAATGCACTGGCTGTAACAAAGGTTTCTTGATTTGGGAATCCACTAAGTTTTTCGTAAGCAAGGCAAAAAATGGCGGCTAAAACGATTAATGATATTGCGGCAATGATTTTCCGCTTTTCTTTCGCCATCGGCTTCTCCTTTAATCACTAATATATTCCATCAGGACAACACTTTGGACACCGCTTAGAACTTCAAGCTTTTCCTGCATTTTTATTTCCATCTTATCTACTTTGACTGTTACGGTCACTTCGGCATAATTATCATATGTAATTGAACTTTTTAGCTTTGCCCGATATGATTCAAGGATTTCAAAAACTGATTCCCGCGCCGATAAATCATATTTTACAATACAGACAAACCTTTTGACTCCGCCAGTCACTATCGAAAAAACCAGATATACGCCAGCGATTAAAAATGTCCCGATTAAAGCCAGCGGAAAAAGCCCTGCCCCGCTGGTAAGCCCGGCGGCAATCGCCAGGAATAAGAAGCCGATATCAAGCGGGTCTTTGACTGCTGCCCGGAAGCGGACAATCGATAACGCCCCCACCATTCCCAGTGAAAGGACCAGGTTTTGGGAAATCGTCATGATAATAAAGGCTGTCGTCAAGCAGGTGATGACGTTTAAGAGGTTGAAGCTCTCACTATAGACCGCTCCTTTATAAAAAAAGCGGTAGACAAAATAAATCGTGGTTCCGCATATCAATGCGGTTAAAAGGCACGCGGTGATGTGGGCTGGGGTCAGCCTTGTAATAATGCTTGCCTGTTCTAGGCTGTCTGTGAGTTCCCTGATAATATTGGTCATGGTTTTCCTCCCAAGGCTTTTATAAAATCGTCAGGCAAAATATAACTCTTCGTGACTGTGCCCTAAATGGCGTTAAAATAAAATCATTAGGACGGATAGAAGGCGGCCAAGGTCACGAAGAGTTATTTTTGCCTTCCTCTTAATCATACCATCATATCTTTAAGGCTTTTCTGATACTCATGCACATCCGGTATTTTGAAATCGCTAACGGCTTCCCGGTTTCGTAAGGAATCACCGCACGGACGATTTCGGGCATAAAATCATCGAATTTTATCTCCATGACAACACTGTCATTATGGTAGGCCGGAACGGAAAACTCCTCTTTCTCCTTTGGTTTTACGATGGCAAACTCACTTAGGCAGCTCGCCCGCAATTGCCTGTCAAAAGTAATCCTTAGATTTGAAGCCGGGTATATAAAAGCCTCGCGGTAGTAGTCAACGCCTATCACCGGGCGGAGTCCTGATTCTTTTGCGGCAAAATAAAACTCCTTTAAAACGCCCTCCTCGTTTGCAAAAGATACGGGGAAATCGCAGTTCAGCAAACTTTCACAGGCTTTTTCATCAATCCGCGCGGATTTTTTGCTTATCCAGCGGTTAAATTTTTCTTTGCATTCTAATTTAATGAACCCTAAGTCATTATTATAAGTGCGGATTCTAAATTTCCGCCGATCAAACACCCCATTTACTTTTTCGGTAAAGGCCGTTTCCCTTAGGTCATCAAAGTAAATACTGCGGACAAAATAGCCGTCTTTTCCGGCGGCTTTTCCGGCGTTTTTATCGCAATCTAATAGCAAAGCAATCCGGTTTTTTGCCACAAGATATTCTGCCTTGCTTAACTCAAATTTTATTTCGCGGCGGCATTTTTTCAGCTTATTCATCTTTATCATTTAAAATATTTGACCCCAGATGCAAATATTTTCATATCCCGCCGTCCGTGAATATTGATTGCCCACTTTTCCGAACACCGTTCCGCATGGAGCATTTTGCCAAAGACACGGCCGTCAGGTGAAGTAATTCCCTCTATTGCTGCCCTTGAACCATTAATATCTTGCCCAACATAGCAGGTTGCGACCTGCCCATTATCCAGCAAAAAGTCGAGCCAATCATCTGAAGCAACAAAGCGGCCATAAGCATGGGAAGCCGGACTGACATAGGTGTCACTAAAATCCGCACCCCTAAGCCATGGTGATTTGTCATAAAGCACTCGCACATAAGCCATCGTGGACACATAACGACCGATATGATTGTAGGTCAGGGCCGGAGTCCCGGCTTCTTCGGCAAAATAAAACTCGCCAAAAGGCAGTAAGCCAAGCTTTAACAAAGCCTGGAATCCTGTCCCAATCCCAAGGATTAAACCGTCACGCTTATTTAATAAATTGGTTATTGCTTCTTTTAGGTAGTCATTCTGGAAAACCGTGGCATAAAATTTCGCGCTTCCATCGGGTTCGTCGTCAGACGTAAAACCGTTCGGGAACATCACAATCTGGGCTTTGTCAATTTCGGCGGCAAAGGCACGGTAAGAAGCGGTGATTTCATCAGGCGATAAGCTTTTGAAAACTTTTGTAACTACTTTTGCCCCTGCTTTTGCGAAAGCGGCCGCTCCCTCATATTCACCGTTTGTTCCGTGTAAAACCGGGATAAAAACGGTGGGGACGGCGACTTTTTCTTTGCAGATGTAGATGGAGTCATCTTTATAGATGGGGAAATGCTGCGTTTTCGTTGGTTGACTGACCGGGTCAGCCAATTTTGCCGCGATTAGTGCATCTTCAAAACCTGCCCCGGCGGGGAAAATTTCCGCCAGTTTCCCTGTCCACGCGCTAAGTGCTTCTGCCATCGTAATGTGGATATTTGTGCCGGAAAAGAAAGCTTCCGCGGTGACCGTGCCGATTAGGAAAGATGAAACGCCGCTTTCTGCCAATCTATCAAGCCCCTCTTTGGTTGTTTCAATCAAGATGTCACCAATATTATTTTGGAATAAGTCTTTTAATTCCAGTTCCTCATTAAGGCTAACGCCTAACTTATTCCCAAAGGCCATTTTGCTGATCGCTGCTGCAAGGCCGCTGGTTGAAAGGGCGTAAGCAGAGCTGATTTCCCCTGCTTTAATCAATTCGCTAATCTTTGTATAAGCGGCCGCCACTTTATCATAAAGCGGTTTTTCATATTCATCACGAGGCGCAAAAACCTGAACCAGCAGGTTGCCAGCCTTTTTCAGTTCCGGGCTGATAATATTTTGGATTTTGGCGGTGCTAACGGCAAATGACACTAGTGTCGGTGGGACATCAATGTCATTAAATGTGCCGGACATACTGTCTTTTCCGCCAATTGATGGCAGGCCAAAACCCATCTGGGCATCATATGCCCCTAACAAAGCGGCAAATGGCTGGCTCCAACGCTCAGGGTCGCTGCTCATGCGGCGGAAAAACTCTTGGAACGAAAAGCGGATTTGACGGTGGTCACCGCCGGAAGCAACGATTTTTGCAATGGATTCAAGGACAGCATAAATCGCACCATGATAGGGACTCCACTCCGACAAATAAGGGTCAAAACCATAACTCATCAGCGTCACGGTATCGGTTTTTCCTTTTAGGAGCGGAAGCTTGGCAACCATTGTCTGGTTTTCGGTTAATTGGTACTTTCCGCCATATGGCATTAAGACATTAGTTGCCCCGGCAGAAAAATCAAAACGTTCGGCCAAGCCTTTTTGGGAACAGACATTTAAATCACTTAAGGTTTCTAACCAAGCTTTTTTGTAATTTCCCTTGGTAAGTGCTTCGTAAACCGCCGAAATTTTTGCTTTTGTGAAGTAATTATCATTTTCGGCGGGCATATTCACAAAAACCTGGGCTTTTTGATGGGCCCCATTGGTATCGAGGAAAGCGCGTGACAAATCAACGATTTTTACCCCACGCCATTTTATCACCATTCGCTCTTCTTTAGTTACTAAAGCAACCTCGGTCGCTTCTACATTTTCTTCTGCGGCATAAGCTAAGAACTGTGCCACATTTTCCGGGGCGATTACTACTGCCATCCGCTCTTGTGACTCGGAAATCGCTAGCTCCGTTCCATCTAGGCCCGCATATTTCTGGGGTACTTTATCTAGATCAACAACCAGGCCCGGAGCAAGCTCGCCAATCGCCACGGAAACACCGCCAGCACCAAAATCATTGCATTTTTTGATTAGGCGGCTGGCTTCCTCGCGCCGGAAAAGCCGGACAATATTCCGCTCTGTCGGGGCATCGCCCTTTTGCACTTCCGCGCTTAGGGTTTCAATCGCGTCCTCTGTATGGACCTTTGAAGAACCGGTTGCTCCGCCGCAGCCATCACGGCCAGTTCGGCCGCCAAGCAAAATAATGACATCACCGCAAGCTGTCCCGCCCCGGAGGACGGCCGAACGGGGAGCAGCTGCCATAAGCGCCCCCAGCTCCATGCGTTTTGCAACATATCCCGGATGGTATATTTCTTTGACCAGTCCAGCGGCTGCGCCAATTTGATTGCCGTATGAAGAATATCCGGCCGCCGCCGTGCGGGTGATTTTGCGTTGCGGTAGTTTTCCTTTAAGCGTCTTATTAAAAGCAAGGGTCGGGTCAGCAGCCCCAGTCAGGCGCATTGCCTGATACACATACCCCCGGCCCGACAATGGGTCGCGGATTCCGCCGCCAAGACAAGTGGCAGCTCCGCCGAACGGCTCTATCTCCGTGGGATGGTTATGCGTTTCATTTTTGAACATAATTAGCCATTCTTCGGTGTGTAAACCGTCTTTGGTTTCAATCTCAACAGGCACAACCACCGAACAGGCGTTAATTTCATCACTTTCTTCCATGTCGTCAAGCTTGCCTAAGCTTTTAAGCTTGCGCATTGCCATCTGGGCCAAATCCATCAGGCAGATAAATCTGTCCCCGGACGGATTGGCTTCTTGATGGGACTTTAGGTAGTCTTTGTATGAAGCTTCGATTGGGACACGGTAAAAACCTTCGCCAAAATTTACTTCGGTTAATTCGGTTGAAAAAGTCGTATGGCGGCAGTGGTCAGACCAATATGTATCAAGAACGCGGATTTCGGTCACGGTCGGGTCGCGTTTTTCCTCTTCGCAATAATACTTGTGGATATGAAGGAAATCCTTAAATGTCATCGCCAGATTAAGCGAAGCAAAAAAATCCCTTAGCTCATCTTCACTTTTTGCGCGGAAACCATGATAAATCTCGATATCTTCCGCTTCTTCATATTCGCTGGCAAGGGTTGCTGGTTTTAACGGCTCTGTTTCCCGCAAGTCAACGGGATTAATGACATAAGCTTTAATCCGGTTAAACTCATCATCAGAAATAACACCTGTTATTAAATAGGTTGTTGCGGATTTTACGAGCGGAGTGGAAGCTAAAGCATCCTTGGAAGTTAAAAAAGCATCCTTGGAAGCTAAAGCATCCTTGGAAGCTAAAGCATCCTTGGAAGCTAAAGCATCCTTGGAAGCTAAAGCATCCTTGGAAGCTAAAGCATTCTTGGAAGCGTTAGTTACGTTAGATCCGTGTAATAAGATTAAGCATTTTTTGGCTGAATCAGCCCGCTGGTCAAATTGGCCCGGCCGAAGCTCTACGCTAAAGGCGCGGGAGTCTTTAGGAAGCATAAATGACTCTTCGTAAAGATTGTCAAGCACAGGGTCAGAAAAAACTAAAGTTTTGGCCTTTTGGTAAACAGCGTCCGAAATGTTTTCAATATCGTAGCGGATCAGGATTTTTATGCTTTTTACCGAAGAAATATCGAGAAATTTGGTAATGTCGTTTAAAAGTTCATCTGCTTGGTTGGTGTACTCTGGTTTTCTTTCAATATAAATGCGTTTTACTTTTGTCATCTGTTCTCCTAGAATAATATTTTGGATTTTATTCCATAATCAATCCTTGCATTATGTAAAATAATTCTTTGTCAACTGCTGCTTCCGAAATGCCCAAGGTCCGGGCCGCGACTTTCAGCCCTTCGAGGGTGTACATAATATTCCCAGCCATGCCCCGCGGATCTTCGCAATAAAACTCGCCCGCTGAAATGCCGTCACGGATTAAATTTTCCAAAATCAATATGCCTGTCTCAAATTGCTGTTTGATTAGGTTTTCTTTTGGCGGGATTTTGATTTTTTTGTAGTTAAGATGAAAATAATATTCATAAATAGCAATCGTCAAGGAATTTTTTTTCTTGAGGATTTCCTTTTTTTGTTCTTTCATAAAAAGAGCAAGAATATCGGACGCGGTTGCTTCCTCCGGCAAACTGTCGGTACTTTCGCCGTCCCTTGATTCCTCACTATTTAGGACGGCAGAAAATATATCTTCAACCCGCGTAAAGTGTAAATACAAGCCGCCACGGCTGATATTGCTTGCGGCGACAATGTCCTGCATCGTCACATTGCGGAAACCTTTTTCTGCAAAAACCCTGCGCGAGCATTCTAATATGTAACTTCTCTTTTGTCCTGATTTTTCTCCCATGATTATGCCCTTTCATCTCCCCAAACATCAAGAATCTGCTTTATCCGTACTAACGCATGATAAAATATCCCTTCGGAAACCGCATCGGTCCATAATTTCCCTTTTGCCATTCCCCCAATAACGTACTTAGAAATAATGCCAACAATGACATCAACATCTTTTAGGTCGCATTTTTCGATCCGGGCTAACTCATCGGCACAGCTCGTAAGCCCATATTTGCTATATATATAAGGATAATTACGATTCATGAATCCGGTGCTGTTAATTGACTTTACAAAATTAAGGAGCGTCGAATCATATACCGGAACGGAAATTGTCTGGCTTGTGTTATCGCCGTCATAAAGTTTCGCCTGATTTTTGCCGATCCGCTCTTCAAACCAAGGAATATAACGGAAATAAGGCTCTAGCCATTGCCTGTAATCAGCTATTAATTGCAAACGATGTTCTTTATCGTTTTCCATACTATATCCTCTCAATATTTTGATTCGTAATGCCTTTAAGATTTGCCTAAACCTATCTTACCACAAAATTTGGATTTGTACACTAGTTTTCTTGCTCCAAAATAACGATACTGTAAGCCGGGAGGCAAAGATTATCAAAGTCAAGCAAAACCGGGCTTTCGTTCGTCAGTAAAACGGCGGCGATATTTATGTCGCCAATTAACGCCGTTTTAATTTCGATTTCATCAGGGGACAAATTGGCCAAAATAACGATGTGGCTTTCACCATCGGTTTTGGTAAAAGCTAATAAAGAATCCGTGCCAATTTCGTCAAGATTCTTAATATTACCCTGGATTACCGCGGGAAAGGCATTCCGGATTTTGAGGGCGTTTTTGCTAAAATTGTAGATGGAATAAGGGTCATCTTTTTGCGTTTCGTAACTTTCATACCTAAACTTCACATTATCTTTGTCAAGCGGGCCCCGGCACATTCCCGGCGCGTTTTCGTCTTCGCTCCAGTACATCGCAAGCCGCTTATTTTCATCAATTCCCGAACCATTCATTCCCAGCTCATCGCCATAATAAGTGAAAGTATTGCCGCTCATTAAAAGATTGAGGGCAAGAGCCATTTTGGTCTGCGCAAGGGCAAATTCACCGTTATAATATCCGGCCGAGCGGCCCAAATCGTGGTTGGTATAAAACGGCGCATCGATAAAATCAGGATTGTAAGAGCTAAGCAGCTCGTTATGGCTTATGATTGCCGCAGGGAAATTGGAAGCCGCAATTCTACCTCTGACTGTTTCGGCAATTGTCCCATTGTGGTTGGCAAAAGCAAAATTAAAAATGCTGTCGATTCCGCTTCTTAGGTAAGGCGCGTAAGTGATTGCGTTATCCCATACCTCGGCCACCAGATAAGCGTCCGGATTTTTATCTTTAACCATTTGGTTAAACCAAGTAAGCACTTCGATATTTTTTTCCAGCGCCCCGGTGAAAAATTCCTTGACCGCATCCAAACGGAAGCCAGCTACCCCTTTTTGCAGCCAAAAGGCCGCAATATTCTCAATTTCAACCCGCAAGTCAAGATTATCCAAATTCAAATCCGGCATTTCACTCCAAAAATGGCCTTCGTAATACCAATCCTCCGTCCCTGCCACTTGGTAATGGTTGCTTTTTCTTTCCTGCGTAAAATGGTAAAAACCAAATTCCGGGCATTCAAGGATATCCGGCTCTTTTCCGTCAAGCCCGGCCAGATATTCCGTTGCCTTAAGAAACCAAGGGTGCTGTGAGGAGCTATGGTTTAGCACCAAATCAATAATTACCCTGATTCCGCGTTCATCGCAAGCTTCAATAAAATTCTCAAAATCGGCCATCGTCCCATACTCTGGGTCAATGCCATAATAATCGGTAACGTCATATTTGTGGTATGTCGGCGAGGGTTTGATTGGCATTAGCCAGATTCCGTCAAAACCTAAATCGCTGATATAATCAAGCTGTGAAGTTAGGCCGTTAAAATCGCCGATCCCGTCACCATCGCTATCATAAAATGAATAAACAAAAACTTCATACATCGTGCCGTAACCGGGGCGGATATCCGTGGTTTTGGTGAGGTTTTCATTGATGGCCATTGTAAAACTTTGGGCGGAGGTTTCGGTTTCAGCTTCCGCTTCGGCTGCATTGGGCATTCCGGGCATTCCGGTTTCATTGACTGGTTCGGTCAATGAACTGCACGCTGCGAAAAGCAGCATTAATGAAATAAGAAGCGAGGGTAAAATAGTAATTTTTATTTTTTTTATTTTTTTCATGGTGTTCTCCTGTTTGTTCCGGATTAATTATGTATACAGCAACTCTTGACCTGCGGTCAATCGTTGAATAATCCACACGCACGAGCCAATTAAATCATTTCAAGGGAAATTTAAAACAACTCTTGACCTGCGCTCAATTATGTGACGCTTGTACTGCAACTCTTGACCTGCGGTCGCTTGCTTTTCGAACTAATTACGTTAGTAATTAGTTTTGGTTATTCATTATACCATAATCCACACGCACGAGCCAAGTAAATCCATTCCAAAAGTCGATACGTCAGTATCGACATTTGTACCATGCTAAAAAATAAATGTAAATGAGTTGACAGCAATAACTATGTCGGCTATAATAAACTTCGGCAGTTGTTCACTTAGGGGATTGGTCAAGTGGCATGACAGAGGTCTCCAAAACCTTTAGTGGGGGTTCGATTCCCTCATCCCCTGTACGGCAGTCCCTTATCCGGATCTTTTTGGATAAGGGCTTGATGATTTGTTTCTATCACTAAAGGCGGACGAATATGATTACCCAAGAGGAAAAGCAACTTCGAATTGAACGGCTGCGGAAGAATATTGATGCCTTAATGATAATTATTTCTCACTTAGAGCAAGAGGAACGGCAACGTTTATGCCTTTTTTTAATGATTACGATGAATTGTAGCATAACTTATGGCGTTGAAAATGCCTATACATTTACAGACACTTATGAAAGGCATGATATTGGCGACCGAAATTCTGTAGATATCAGCGAGGCTTTGGCCGAACTTAAAAAGCTAAATCAGCCGCCACAAACTGTTTCATCAGTCCATAGCCATCCCGACAGTATCTTACCATCGAATGACGACATGGAAATTTTTTTTAAGGAAATAATAAAAAATATGGCTGTCTGCGGTAATATCGGCAAACTTTATTATATGCACAAAGGCAGTGATTTTCATCCATTGACTTCTGGTATCAAGCTTTTTGACATAGTTAATCCACTTATAACTCAAATAATTGCTGCCTGCAACGGTGAAGACATTAGGCATATACCAATAGAGGTTTTATACGAGATTGCTCATGAGAAATCCGAAAAAATCTTTTTAGATATTTGCAAATTAATAAAAAACTATGATAAGGGATTTCTGTTTTATAGTGAAAGGAGCTTAAGTGAATCCATTTGACGATAATTTCATTAAAGAATTAATCGAAAGGCAAGAGTACATTGATGCTATTGCTACGAGAGAAAATAAAGATCCCTTAGCAATTATTGAAAGAGAGTATCAAGGTTTTTTAAGTGAGATTGAAACAAAGTTAAAAAATAATGCCACGAATTTAAAAAAAATGAGGATGGGCGAAAAAACTGGTAATATAAAGAATATTGACGTAGTTTATCAAAATAAAATAAGTTTTAAGAAACAAGGTGGCATACCTATTGCTTATCAAGAAAAATATATTAACAAAAAAGCTGGCTAAACCCGCCTGAAGATAAAAGGATCATTACCTATGAAAACTGTTGCTTTTTATTCTTATAAGGGCGGAGTTGGCCGCACACTCGCCTTGTCATATACGGCAAAGTATTTGGCTGAATGCAATTTTACGGTCTGTATTCTTGATCTTGACTTAGAAGCTCCTGGCGTCATATACAAATTTGAGGAAGATCCCAAACATCAATGTCTTGGTGTTTTGGACTATGTTCATACATACATAAATGATAAGGCACCAAAATCAATATCCGCGTATTTCCATACTTATGAAATCCCTAATTCAAAGGGTTACATTCAGCTTATGAATGCCGGTAAAGATATGGATTTATCATATTGGTTAAAACTAGCAACCATCGATTTTAATAATCTTTTTTTTGGGGATGATGATGAAGGTTTTGAGTTATTTCAATGTCTCCGCGACCAAATCGAAGAGCAACTAAAACCAGATTTCTTATTTATTGATTCGCGTTCCGGGATAACGGCGTTAAGTAAAATGTGCAGTTTGGCACTTGCTGATACAACTATCATTTTATGTGCCAATAATACTGAAAATCGCTATGGTTCTAAGCTTATGTATGATCTTATATCTGCTTCCGATTTTAATGTAAAACATGGTAAAACCGAGGTGTTTTGTGCCTTGACCCGGATACCATTAACTGATGACAATACTCAAAAAAACGAAATGGTTCAAAAATTAATTAATGCTATCGGCGATCCCAATTTACAACTTTCCAGTATTACTGTTATACATTCTGACAGTAGAATTGAAAATGATGAACAAGTAATTTTGCGGAAAAATAGTGAACCGGAAAATGAACATATCTTTGGCAGTTATTATGAACTAATCACAAAAATAGTTCCCCCACATATACTTGAAGCCAAGAGAAAAGCCGTCATAAGCAATCCCAATTATTCAGACTTCAAAGTCGATATCAGCGAGGATATAGCTGATATGCTTGATTCTTTACGCGGCAAGCAGTCTCGGCAAGAATTTATAAATGAAACAATGAAAATAGAAGCAAACTCAAGTGAGCATTTGCTTAAGCTTGCTATTTGCCAGCGGTTCAATAATAGCAAATTTGAAGCCCTTGTGAGTTTGTGTCATGCTATTTCGCTTGGATTTACCGATGATTCCTTAAAAGCAAAAGCATTCAGGCTGCGAGGGATGATGTTTTTATATGATTTTAACAATTATGTTGATGCTTTAAATGATTACATGATCGCTTACGAAATTGATGACTCCCAATCAGAACTTTTATATTATGATATCTTTTTATCCTATTATTTCATGGACGATTCCGAAAAAGCATTATTCTATCTAAATAAGTATATGAATAGTGATGAATGCCATATTAATCCCAGTTCATTATTTTACCGCGGTAATCTATTTGATGACTTAGGAAATAAGGAAATGGCGATGACTGACTATAATAAAGCGATTGAGCTTGAACCTGATTATGCCAAGGCATATAATAACCGCGGTAATATATATTACTATTTAGAAAATAAGGAAATGGCGATGGCTGACTATAATAAAGCAATTGAGCTTGAACCTGATGATGCCGAGGTATATTATAACCGCGCTATTCTATTTAATGACTTAGGAAATAAGGAAATGGCGATGGCTGACTATAATAAAGTAATTGAGCTTGACCCTAATGCGGCCAAGGCATATAATAACCGCGCTATTCTATTTAAAGGCTTAGGAAATAAGGAAATGGCGATGGCTGACTATAATAAAGCAATTGAGTTTGACCCTGATAATGCCAAGGCATATAATAACCGCGCTATTCTATTTAATGAATTAGGAAATAAGGAAATGGCGATGGCTGACTATAATAAAGCAATTGAGCTTGACCCTGATTTAGCAAGCTCGAATCAAGAGAACTCCACTTCAAGTACGTAGAAATATACACCGCAGAAAAACCTTACTGTTGAGAGGTTTTTCTTAGAAACAAAAGAGGTATCTATGAATGCTGTTAATGCAGAAAATTTAGTAAAAATTTACCCCAGCGGTAAAAAGGCGGTCAGCGATATCAGCTTTACCTTAAAGCAAGGTGAGGTTTTTGGGTTCCTGGGCCCTAACGGGGCAGGAAAAACGACCGTTGTAAAACTTTTAAATGGCATTCTTAAAGCTTCAAGCGGAGAATGCCGGGTTTTTGGTGTTGACCCCGCCGAAAACCCTGTTGACGTGCATAAGGTTTCGGGCGTTGTGACCGAACACGCGCAAATGTATGGCAATATGACAGGTTTGCAAAACCTTGTTTTTTACGGCCAAACGTTTGGGCTTACTCCCACGGAAAGCCGCCGCCGCGCTGTGGATTTACTTTCCAAATTGGAGCTTGCTGACGCAAAAGACCGCAATCTGGAAGCCTATTCTACTGGCATGAGGCAGCGGCTTTCATTAGCAAGGGCAATGATTCACCGCCCGAAGATTCTTTTTTTAGATGAGCCGACCTCCGGCCTTGACCCTGAAAGCGTTGCGAATGTAAACAGCATGATTAAAAACCTTGCCCAAGAAGATGGCACAACTGTCTTTTTATGTACGCACCAATTGCGTTACGCGCAGGAAATTTGCACTTACTATGGCCTGATTTCCAATGGGGTCATGCTGGCTTTAGGAGATCTTGAAAGCCTCCGCGAAATGGTCTTTCCTGGCCTTAACGTAAGCATAACCGCTGATTATATGCCAAATGAGATCTGTGCAACCAAAACCGGGGCAAGGGATTACGAAGTAAAGGTAAATTCTGAAGCAGAAATCCCGCATATCATCAACCGCATTGTGAAAGAGGGCGGGAATATTTATAATGTAACCGCCTGTCGGCTTTCATTGGAAGAAATTTATTTTGCCCTGTTTGAAAAAAGCAGGGGAAAGGGGCATAATGATGTTTAACAAAGGCCAAATAACCATTATCAAAAAAGATATTCGCAGCATTACGGCAAACAAGAATTTATTCTGGGTAATGCTAATTGTCCCGCTGTTTATGGCGGTAGTCATTCCGGCGGTTTTCGTGCTGATAATAGGATTAGCACCGGAAGATTCCGCTGATTTTCAAGAGCTTTTAGCTCTGCTTCAAAGCGTTGATATTAATGAGCCTGGCTTTAACCTGCGTGAAGCCTTGCTTTCCTTGGTACTTAATGAGTTCATCTTGATTTTCTTTTTAATGATTCCGGTGATGGCGGCAACTATTACGGCGGCAAGTTCGTTTGTCGGCGAAAAAGAAAAACGGACGCTCGAAACTCTTTTATACTGCCCTTTGACCCTGGGGCAAACCTTTAACGCCAAGATTGCTGCTTCTTTTCTCTTAAGCCAATTCATCTCATTATTATCTTTTTTTGTGATGACGGTTGTTGTCCAGCTGATAATCTGGCTGACGATGGGAACCTTATTGCTTCCCGGCCTTAGCTGGCTTGTCTTGATGGCCCTCATTTCACCAGCTCTTTCATTGATTGCCATTTCCATGATTGTAAGGGGTTCGGCTAAAGCAAAGTCAGTCGAAGAATCCTACCAGAAAAGCGTCTTTTTGGTTTTGCCGCTTTTTGTCCTGCTTGGCGGACAGTTTACCGGAACAGTGTCGCTTGGGATCGGGTTTTTGATTGGGCTGGGGATTGCTTGTGCTATTATTGGGGTGGTTATGCTGCGCCGCTCATCGGCAAACTTCCATTATGAGCGGTTGTTATTGTGATTGCAGGTCATATCAGATCGATTGCGTCCCTTAATGATTCAACCCCAATCAGCTTTATCCCTAGTTTTTTTACTTCTTCGGCACAAGCGTTTAAACAGACTTTGGGTAAAATGCAGGTTGTAAAGCCCAGCTTTGCCGCTTCTTTTACGCGCAGGGCTGGCATACTGACCGAGCGGACCTCGCCGCTTAAGCCCACCTCGCCGAAAACAATTATTTTATCATCAACGGCGCGATTTTTAAAGCTTGACGCAATCGCCATGACAATGCCCAGATCTAGCGCCGGTTCGGCTATTTTAAGCCCGCCCGCCAAATTGACATAAGCGTCACATGATGCCATTTGCAAGCCCAGACGCTTTTCCAAAACGGCCATCAAGAGATTGACACGGTTAAAGTCTGTCCCGGTTGCTTGCCGTCTTGGCATTCCGAAATTGCTTTGGTATACCAAGGCTTGGATTTCAATTAAAATCGGCCTTGTCCCTTCCAAAAGACAGGCCACCACCGAACCGCTAGCTTCTTTAGGCTTGCCCGAAAGCATATACTCCGAGGGGTTCAGCACTTCTACCAGCCCGACGCTTTGCATTTCAAAAACGCCTATTTCATTAGTTGAGCCAAAGCGGTTTTTAACGCCCCGGAGAATCCGGTATGCGGCATGGCGGTCACCCTCAAAATAAAGGACTGTGTCAACCATATGCTCAAGCACCCTTGGCCCTGCGACTGTGCCTTCTTTTGTCACATGGCCAACGATAAAGATTGTAATCCCCAGCCCTTTTGCCAGCTTCAAGAGTAATGCTGTTGATTCTTTAACTTGCGAGACGCTGCCGGGGGCTGATGTTATTTCTTCGCAAAACATTGTCTGGATTGAATCGATTACCACAACACTTGGCGTTGTTTTCCGGATAATGCTTTCGATAATGCTTAGATTGGTTTCACATAATAATTTGAGTGAATCAGAGAATTGACCAATACGGTCGGCGCGAATCTTTATCTGCCTAAGTGATTCTTCCCCTGATATGTAAAGAACATCCGTTTTGACCTTACTGGTCAGCTTTTGGCAGACTTGCAATAACAAGGTTGACTTACCAATCCCCGGGTCGCCGCCGACTAATATCAGCGAGCCGGGGACGAGCCCGCCGCCTAAAACCCGGTCGAGTTCCTCAATCCGGGTTTTTAACCGTTCCTCATTTTCGCTTGCTACTTCTGTCAGGATGACGGGCTTATTTTCACTTGCTCCACCATTTGCTCCGCCAAAGCTTGTGTTTTTGTAAGCCGCTTTGCTTTTTACTATCTTTTCCTCGACAAAGGTATTCCATTCCCGGCAGCCGGGACATTGCCCCAGCCATTTCCCCGCTTCATGTCCGCAGTTTTGGCAATAGAATATTGTATCTTTTTTTGCCATGTAATCAGTCCCTATTCATAACACCTGTTATTTAATAATTTTTACGGCTACTCTTCCTGCCCCGGCCAGTTCGACCGACATAGTCAATTTACCGCTTAAGTTCGTTTTCATCTTGCCGATGCTTTCATCGGCGATGAATACTTCGTATTCAGTTCCCTCAGCTAATTCCGCGGTAATCTGGGCATCTTCCGCACCCTCAACCGTAAATGTCAAGCCTTGTTCCGATTCACGAAAATCATAAACGCTTGTGCCTGGGACTGATTCATAAACAAACATCCCATTTTTTTCTAGCTTGGTCATCGTCTTAAAGGTCTTAACCTTAAAGATGTTGCCGCCGTATTCAAAATCTTCAAGCTTTGCTTTGTTTAAAAGCGTATGGTCCCCAAAGCTAATTGTTCCATCAGTTTCAGCATTTAATAGCTTCTTTGACATGATTTCTCCTCCAATAAAGTACGTAATATTTTTAGTTACGGTTGTATCTGGCCTTACTTTTTTACCTCAAAAACTACTTCTCCTTTCTTTAGCGAAATCTTCACATCATCACCAGCCTTTATTTTCCCGGCCAGGATTTCTTCCGCCAATTTGTCCTCGACTACTGTTTGCAAAGCCCGTTTAAGCGGCCTTGCTCCCATTTTGACATCGGAATATTTTGAAACAATATGAGCTTTGATGGCTGGGGTTACGCTTAAGCGGATATTCATCTGGTCTTTGCAGCGGTTGATGATATTTTCCGCCAGCAAAGCCGTAATCTGGGTCATATTGTCTTTGTCCAAGGGGTGGAAAACCATGATTTCATCAATCCGGTTGATAAATTCGGGCTTGAAAAGTTTTTTAACCTCTTCCATGACGCTTTTTTTCATTTTTTCATAGTCTTGTTCTTTGCTTGAGCCGGAATTAAAGCCCAAATTCTTCGGCTGGACAATGCGCTGGGCCCCGGCGTTTGAGGTCATGATCAAAATGGCGTTTTTGAAGCTGACTTTCCGTCCTTTGGAATCGGTAATATGCCCATCATCAAGGACTTGGAGCAAAATATTAAAGACATCCGGATGGGCTTTTTCGATTTCATCAAATAAAACCACCGAATAGGGATTGCGCCGGATTTTTTCACTTAATTGCCCGCCGTCATCAAAACCGACATATCCGGGCGGCGAGCCAATCATCTTAGAAACTGAATGGCCTTCCATGTATTCCGACATATCGACCCTGATTAAGGCACTTTCATTGCCAAACATCGCTTCGGCTAAAGCCTTTGACAGTTCCGTCTTACCCACGCCAGTCGGGCCGAGGAAAAGAAATGAACCAATCGGGCGGTTGGGGTCTTGCAGACCAACCCGGCCCCGGCGCATTGCCCGCGAGACCGCCGAAACAGCTTCAGTTTGGCCAATGACACGCTTATGCAAAATGCCCTCAAGCTTTAAAAGGCGTTCGCTTTCTTTTTCCGCCAGCTTTTTGACTGGTATTTTCGTCCAGATGCTTGCGACTTCGGCGATGACATTTTCATCAACAACATTAGGCTCTAAAGCGCGTTTTTTCTCCAGCCGCTCTTTTTGTTTTTCATATTTTTTGATGAGGATTTTTTGGTTCGTCACAACTTCTTTAACTTGGTCAAAATTGCCTAGTTTTAAGATATTTTCGATTTGCTGATCCATTAAAATTATTTCGGCCGTCAGCTTTTTCATTGTTTCCGGAATCGTTGTCATCCGTAGGCGGACTGCGCTAGCAGCTTCATCAATCAAATCAATCGCTTTATCCGGCAGGTTGCGGTCGTTGATATAACGCTCGGAAAGCAAAACCGCCGCTTCGATTGCGTCATCAGTTATCACCGTGCGGTGGTGTTCTTCATATTTGAAAGCAATTCCCTTAAGAATCCGGATTGCTTCGGCCGCATTCGGCTCATTAACATTGACTGGCTGGAAACGGCGTTCCAAAGCAGCGTCACGCTCAACATATTTCCGGTATTCGGTGATCGTCGTCGCCCCAATCATCTGAAGCTCCCCGCGGGCTAATGAGGGTTTTAAGATATTGGAAGCGTCAATCGCCCCCTCTGCCCCGCCTGCGCCAATGATTGTGTGCATTTCGTCCAAAAACAAAATGACATTGCCGTCATCTATTACTTCTTTGATAACTTTTTTGATCCGTTCTTCAAATTCACCGCGGTATTTGCTTCCGGCAACCATGCCAGAAAGATCCAAGGTAAGGACGCGCTTTTTTTCCACCGTAAAAGGAACATCGCCGCTGGTAATCCTAAGGGCAAGCCCTTCAACGACCGCCGTTTTGCCCACGCCCGACTCACCGATTAAGCAGGGGTTGTTTTTTGTCCGGCGGCTAAGGATTTGGATGACGCGCTGGATTTCTTCCTCCCGCCCAATGATTGGGTCAAGCTTTCCCGCAGCGGCAAGGGCAGTCAGATCACGGCTATATTGGTCAAGGATCGAGCCGCCTTTTTTCTTATTTGATTTCTTAAAGAGGTCCTCTTTGTATTGGGAAGCGTCTTCGCCGATGGAAATCAAGGTATCAACATATATTTTCTGCACCGAGATATTCATCGTGTTAAGCAGCCGGACCGCAACGTTTTCGCCCTCTTTGATGATTGCCAGCAAAAGATGTTCCGTGCCGACCTTATCTTGCCCAAACCGCTCGGCCTGGAGGCGGGCTTCTTCTATTACTTTGATTGCGCGGGGCGAATAGCCGTCTTTTGATATTGTCGCCACCATCGATTCAGGGGCAATAAGCTCCCTGATTAGTTCAAAAACTTTTGTTTCGTCCACGCCGTTATCAAGCAAAACCCTGGCGGCAACGCCACTGCCTTCCTTTAGCAAGCCTAATAATATATGTTCTGTGCCGACATAACCAACACGCATCCGGGCGGCTATTTTCTCTGATAATGTAAGAACTTTTTTTGCTTTTTCCGTGAACTCTGGATACACTTTTATGCCTTTCTATAGGGAATTACCGCTGTTTTGCAGCACTTTTTTTATTCATCGATATTCAAAAATTCAAATTCAAACTCATCATCATCAGTCAGGAAATTCTGGGCTTTCCGCGCCGGCGCGGCTTTTTCATTCGCAGGCCGGGCCGGGTTTGATGTTTTTTCATCTAAGATTTTGTTTTCGTTTAATGTTTTTGCTTCCGGCTGTTTTGCTTCAAGCGGTGCTTTTACTCCGCTTTGTGTGCTTCGCCGTGAGGCTTCCGGCCGTTCGCGTTCGGGACGCTTTTCTCTATTATCCCTTTCGGCCGCCTTTAGCTCGCTATTTTCTTCTGTCCGGCGGGGTTGTTCGGCCCGGTTGGGGCGGGGGCGGGGGTTTTCATTCCCTCTGCGATTCGGAGGGGCATTCCGGTCAGAAGCTTCTCCTTGCGGACGCTTGGCCTTTTGGTTTCCGGTTGCCGAAGGGCGGGCGGTTGCCAAAGGGCGGGCATCTCCCGGCCGGGCGGCCTTTTTGCCCGCGCTTCCCCTTGCTCTTTGACCAGCGTCTGAATCCGGATAAAAAATTTCGGCATCTTCATGCAAATCACGGACTTTAAAGATGAGGACGGTTAAAACTAAGGCCAGCACAATGATAAGGATTGCCAGAATGATAATAATCATTTTTTGCCTGTCGCTTTGATCGCTGTAAAGCCTTTCATTCGTTTCCGCAACATTGATTAACTCAAGAAATTCTTCAACTTTCCATTGCGTACCCTGCAAACGGTCATAGAGAAAATAATCATAACCGCCAACATCATTTTGGATATATCTGATTTCAAAATTTAGCTGTCCGGCTGATGGGCTTGTCTCGGTTTCGGCTGCCCCATCATTTCCCTCTTCTTGATAATCCGGTTCGCCGTCATAAACTTCTTCCATTTCGATAAAATCGCCCGGCGTTACCATGTCTGAACGGACGAAACCATTAATCTCCTGCCCGTCAATGGTTGCTTTTATTTGATACCAAGTATTGCCGGAAGAATCACTGGCCTCACCAGTCAGGATTAACGCCGTGCCTCTTTGGATTGATGTAACTTCACCGTGGCTGGTTGACGGGCCGCTGCGGACGCGGACACTTGACTGGCTGATTGTTGCTTCGCGATGGGGAATCGGGTCGGCTTCTAAAGCAGAACCCTCATTTATATTTCCGCTTACTCTTCCCAAGTCAGAGCGGATATATCCAAAAGTATCACCCGAAACCCTGACTCTATACCACGTATTATTGTCAGAATCTGTTACTTCGCCTTCAATCGTAAAGGTATCGCCTCGGTTGACGCTGCCAACAGACGTGCTGTTCCTGCTTGCCTCAGCCCGGATATTGACATTGTCATTTGTGAGGGTAAATTCGGCGGCGTAAGCAGTAATTGCCCATGCCCATGCACCTGCCCATAGTCCGGCCATCAGGACGGATAAAATCAGCATTTTCCGAAAAACCTTTAGATTTAAAAGATTTAGCTTTAAAAGCTTTAGATTTAAAATCTTTAGATTTAAAATCTTTAGATTTTTTTGTTCCTTATTCATTACTGTACTCCTCTTAATCTTTTATTTATCTTTTATTTATCTTTTTTTATACTTCGCGGCGGAAACGTTTGTGGCCCTCAGCGTCTTCATTACGTTCGGCTTTGCCAAAACCGCCCTTGATATTTGTGCGGCGGAGATCTTCTTCATAAGCCTTATGGTACGCGGCTTCGCAATTTTGACAGGCGCGTCCGGAACGGATATTTACTCCGCAGACTTCGCAAACCAAGAATGATTTTGAATCCCTGGTAATTTCAAAGCGGCCGTCTTTTATCATATTGTTAATCGCTTTGCGCGAGACCCCGGTTGCTTCGGCAATCTGATAAACATTTGCTCCCGGCATTTTTTCGATAAATTCGCGGGCTTTGCCGTAATCATCGTATTCAAAATTTCCGCATTCTTCGCATTTGAATTGGCCCAATCCTTTAAAAACTACGACTCCTTCACATAAAGAGCAAGTGACTGGGCGGTTGAGTTCTTGCATACCAACTAATCTTTTCATATCCTACTCCAATGCTTATGAAACCACTAGGCTTCATTCCTAGGCTTCATTCCTAGGCTTCATTCCTATGCTTCAACTGACTTTCCGATATCACTGCGGTAGTATTTGTTGTCAAAATGTACCCACTCTGCTGCTTGGTACGCTTTCTCGCGGGCTTTTCCTAAGTTTTCGCCAAGGGCAGTAACCCCAAGGACACGGCCGCCATTTGTGACGATTGTGTCATTTTGGCCGAAACTTGTTCCGGAATGAAAGCAAAAATAGTCTTTTTTCCCCGTAAAGCTGTCTAGCCCGCTAATCGGCAGGCCTTTTTCATATTGCAAAGGATAACCTAAAGACGCAAGCACGACACAGACAGCGGAATCATCACTAAACTCTAACTCGATTTCGGCAAGCCGCCCGTCAATGCAAGCTTCCAAAACAGTCACCAAATCATTCTTTAGGCGCGGCAAAACTACTTGCGTTTCCGGGTCGCCGAAGCGGGCATTATATTCCAAAACCCGCGGGCCGTCCTTTGTCAGCATGAGGCCAAAAAAGATGATGCCTTTAAATTCCCGGCCTTCTTTTCTCATTGCGTCAACTGTTGCTTGGTAAATATATTTCCGGCAAAACTCATCTACTTCATCAGTATAAAAGGGGCTGGGCGAAAAAGTACCCATTCCTCCAGTATTTAGGCCGGTATCTCCATCACCTATCCGCTTGTGGTCTTGGGCCGATGACATTAACTTGATTGATTTCCCATCAACAAAGGCTAATACCGATACCTCGCGTCCGGTCATGTACTCTTCAATCACCAGCCGATTCCCCGAAGCCCCGAATTGCTTTTCTTCCATAATTGCTTTAACGCCGTCATTGGCCGCGGTTATGTCATTGCAAATCAGGACCCCTTTCCCAAGGGCAAGGCCGTCAGCCTTAAGCACCACCGGGAAGTCAACTTTTTTCAAATGTTCATAGGCGTTTTGGGGATTGTCAAAAACCTCATAAGCAGCCGTTGGAATATGGTATTTTTTCATTAGGTCTTTGGCAAAAGCTTTGCTTCCCTCTAAGATGGCCGCCGCTTTGCTGGGGCCAAAAACGCGGAAGCCGGCTTCTAAAAGGACATCACTTAAGCCGCCAGCCAATGGGTCATCCGGGCCAATGATAATCATATCGGGGGATAAATCGAAGGCAATTTCGGTAATCCTATTAAAATCCATGACATCAGCCGGAAAACACAGGGCCAGCTTGGCAATACCAGCATTTCCCGGTACGCAAAAGACCCTTTCAACCGTAGGGCTTTTAATTAATGCGGTAATAATCGAATGTTCACGGCCGCCGCCGCCAATTACCAGTATCTTCATGAAATGCCTCTGTTTGCTATCAAATCTATTGCTTGCGGCAAAATAACCCATTCCGCTTGTTCCATTACTCTTTTTTGGAGCAGCTCCGGCGTATCACCAGCCAGGACTTCTACTGCTTTTTGCAGTAAAATTGGCCCGGTGTCCATTCCCTCATCAACAAAGTGGACGGTCGCCCCGGTGATTTTAACCCCTCTTTCAAGGGCTTTTTCATGGACTTTTATCCCATAATAACCCACTCCGCAAAAAGATGGAATTAATGCCGGATGGATGTTTATAATTCTCCCGGCGTATTTTGCCAAAACATTTTCCGGAATCCTCACCAAAAAACCGCTCGTCACAATCAAATCCGGATTCATTTCGACTATCTGCTCGCATAGACGCTGGTGAAATTCTTCGCGGCTCTCAAAATCCTTTGGTGAAACTATAGCCGCCGGAAGATGGTGGTTTCTTGCTCTTTCCAAGGCATAAGCGTTCCTGTTATTTGAAATAACACCTGTTATTTTACAGTTCCTGACCGTGCCATTATTAATGCCGTCAATAATTGCTTGCAGATTTGTGCCGCCGCCTGAGACCAGGACCACTATCTTCATAGGAGGCATAACTGCTCCTTTGACCCAGCGTCACAGGGGCAAATTTCCCCAACAACATAAGCTTTTTCACCAGCTTTTTCGAGGGCAGCCAACGTTTTTCCTGCTTCTTCTTTATCAACAACAAGAACCATTCCAAGGCCCATATTGTATGTATTATACATCACCTTTTCCGCAATGTGTCCTGTTTCCATAATCAGTTTAAAGATTGGCGGGAGCGGATAGCTGTCTTTCTTAAGCTTTGCTCCCATTCCCGGCGGCAGCATCCGGGGAATGTTTTCATAAAAGCCGCCCCCGGTAATATGGCTTATGCCTTTAATAGTGACACCGCTGTCAGTAATGCTCTTAAGTGCCTTGACATAAATCTTTGTTGGTTCGATTAATGCTTCGCCAAGTGTTTTGCCCAGGCAGTCATAATAAGTATTAAGGCTTTCGGCGGTCATCTTAAAAATTTTGCGGATCAAAGAAAACCCATTGCTGTGGACTCCCGATGAAGCAATGCCGATGATGACATCGCCGGGCAAAGCATTTGCCCCGGTGATTAGATTTCTTTCGTCAACAACACCAACCGCAAACCCGGCAAGGTCATACTCTTCTTCCGGCATCATATCGGGATGTTCGGCCGTTTCGCCGCCAATTAAAGCCGCCCCTGCCATCTTGCAGCCTAGGGCAACGCCTTTTACAATCGCGGCGATTTTTTCCGGATAATTGCGTCCGCAAGCGATATAGTCAAGGAAAAACAAAGGCTCGCCGCCAGAACAGATGATATCGTTTACACACATCGCCACGCAGTCTATGCCAACCGTATCGTGCTTATCAAGGATAAAAGCAAGCTTTAGCTTCGTCCCGACCCCGTCAGTACCGGAAACAAGGACCGGGTTTTCCATTTCGCGAATGGCTTTTAAGGAAAATGCTCCCGAAAAGCCGCCGAAACCTAACAGGACCTCGGGGCGGAGGGTGCTTTTGACATAATCCTTCATTAACTCGACTGACTTGTATCCGGCTTCAATATCCACTCCGGCAGTTTTGTAGTCCATTAAGATTTGACTCCTATTTAATAATTTTTGTAACCGACCTCATTAAGGCGGTCGTCTTTTTGGGCAACAGCGTCACGCATATTATTCTTGTATGCGACCAGCTTCGCAAATAATTCCTCATCGGCAACCGCAAGAATCTGGGCCGCCAGAATCGCGGCATTAAGGCCGCCGTTAATCGCAACCGTGGCCACCGGAATGCCGGGCGGCATTTGGACGATTGAATGTAAGGCATCTGTTCCGCCTAGGCTGTTTGACATCGGAATGCCGATAACCGGCATTGATGAAAGGGCGGCCGATACGCCGGGCAAGTGGGCCGACATTCCGGCTCCGGCGATGATGACTTTTGTTCCGTTCGTTTTTGAGTTTTCAAAATATGTAAATAATTTCTGCGGGTCACGATGTGCGGAAATTATGTTGATATTAAATTCAATTCCCATCTCCGTTAAAAAATCAGCGGCTTTCGCCATTACGCCCATGTCTGAGTCACTCCCCATCAGGATGCCTACTTTTGCCATTCTTGTTTCCTCCATTATTTTCGTCACTTCGTAATCATGTCATTGCGTCATGTCATTGCTTTAATCACGTCATTGCTTTAATCACGTCATTGCGGGCTAGACCCGCAATCTCATACTCATACTATACCCCCCTGCATTTCACAAGCGGAGCTTGTGAAACTGCTTAAATAAAAATGGAAATTTTAATTTCCATACTATACCTAGTATGATACCTCTTTTATTTTACTAGATATTTCTCCCCATGGCAAGGCTTTTAGGCTAAAGGCAATCAAACGCCTTATTTAACTCCTCGCAGCCGGGCAAAACGAATTTACCGCCGGAAAAAATCGGCAGTTCCGCCCCGGATTTCGTCAAGGCAATTATTGCACCAAGCTCATCATAAGGAATGGTGATATCGGTGTGGCAATTAAAATACGCCTTGCTTTTATCCGCTTTCCGGTTAAGCGATATTTCATTATCGCGGGCAACGATTTCTTTTCCATCGGGATTAAAAACCGCCACATCTTCAGCTTTTGCATAACAAGTATCACCAAAAGCAAAATGCGGGCCGGTTTTTTCGGCAATTAAAATAGGAAAGCGGTCGGCAATGCCATATTTTTTGCCGACCATATAAGCGGTGGTATTTGTCCCAATCGCAAACTCGCTAACCGGAAGGCTGTCATGGTGAAAAAGAATATTTTCCTTGATAAATTTGCGGTTTTCTTCTTCCTTGGGGAAATTGGCGCAGCGATAATCAGTAACCATCCCATCGTTTAGGTTTAGCGTTAAATCTTTGAATTCGACTTCATTAAGGAAAACGCTGGTCACGTGCAAAATCCCGGTGCTTCCCTTAAGCTTGGGCGAAGTAAATACCTCGCCGACCGGAATGTTAACATCGGCAACACAGTTTTCAAAGTTGGTTTGGCTGGCAGGGTCAATTAGCTCATTCATGGCGATTAAAAGGTTAGTTTTGTTGGCACCGCGCCCGGTAATCTTCACAAATTCCGCTTGGTCAAGCGCATCGATGATGATTTGCTGGACATCACGGTAAAGATTGTAATCGAGGGTATTAAGGGCAATCGTCTCATCAAAAATCTCATTAAAACGCGGGCCGATTTCCGGAGCCGGGAAAGCAATAATTGTATAACTTATTTCTTCTGAGGGCAGATAACGGTTGGAAATCTCCCCTGCCGCATTAACATACTGGGAAACCAGTTTTTGCTGGGAGTCCGAAAAACTTAATGCCTCATCTTTATAAGCTAACGAAAAAGCCGGCTCGCCAAAAGTCTCCATCCGGGCTGGCCCGGCATAAACCTTTGCTTCCGCTTCAATGGTGCGGTATGCTTTTTCTAAGGCTAAAAGACGGCGGTCACTTAAGTCCTGGTCAAGCACCAACGCGCTGTCGTCTTTATGGTCAAATTCGTACTGCTTGTTTGCATATGCACCAAGGAAACCCAGCCGATATGCGCTTCGTCCCTCAAGAATCGTTAAGCTGGTGCGGAAAAAGGCTGGCTCTAAACCCATTTCCGCGAAATTTTCTACTGCCTTGCGAATCATTCGCTCAAACCCAAGCCGATAATGAATCGCCGTGACTTTTTTCTTTTTGATGTCCTTGCCGTTGATTTTAAAGCCGATCCGGTAACCCTCCGTAAAAGTATCAGCCATCAGCTTTATTTTGTCATCTGGCAAAGAATTAAGGTGCCTTGCAACCGCAAATTCATTTTCTGTGACATATTCGCCAAAATGATATAAATAGCGTAAATCTGTTAAGTCGCTGTCCATAATAATGCGGGCCGCAAAATCATTTTGGGGGGAAATCTGGTTGGTTAATCTTTCGATGGTGGCTGCTTCTAAGTTTTCAAAAAAGTAGTTTTTGATGATTGCCATAATATCTTGGTAGTCCGGGGAGCAAGCTTCTGTACCAAAGAAAGCATCATAAATTTCGGTAAAAAGCCTAAGCCTGATTAGCATTAAATCAAGGCGTTTTTCATGGGCGTACATAATTAAGCTGCGAAACTCCGCCGCAAGAAAGGTTAATACTTTGCCAAAATCGCTGCCAAAACATTTGACGGAAAAAGCCGGATTCGCGTAACTAGTTCCGTAGTTTTCGGGCAGAATATCGGCAAAAAGGGCTTCATTCCGTTTGGCTAGCTCCGTTATGTCCGCGTCATAAATTTCCCCGCTTAAAATAAAATCATATTGGCTAAGGACAGCCTTAAGGAAATAGGCGGTCCGCTTAAAATAATCACCGTAAGGCCCTGCTAAAGCTTTTTCATTTTCTATCGTGGTGATTTTTTGCCTGATGGTGTCAAAGCAATCGTTGTTTGTCATATGCCTCCTTGATATTTCCCTGTTTCCATAATAAATCCAATTATGCAAATGGAAATCATGTTTAAAATTAAGCCCAGAACTGGGAAAAAACGAAATTTTTCTTTTTCAAAATAACTGACAAGGCCAAGGACAAGCCCGATGATATTTAAAAGAGCCGCAATAAGCATTGCCACCGCATAACGGTCCGGGATCTGCCCGCTTTCCAAATATGATAAATACAGAACAATAACCAGCGTGATTATGGCAATAGCTCCCAAGATCGAGGACATAATGCCTTTTAATGCGTTTTCTTTGTTGGTAAAAATATAGCCTTTTTTTCTGCTCATAAGTTAGTACCCCTTAATGTAGGATTTTGTGTTGTCCTAGAATAAAATTTTTGATTTCCCGGCCAGTAGTTTTGCCCCGCCGATAATCAAGATGACGCCAGCTGCGATGCCCAAAATAATCGTGACGACGCCAATGCTAATCCCGGCCGCGCCTGTTGCATTCATAAGCTTATAAGTTTTTTCTTCCATTATCATTCCTTTCTTTCTGAAGCCCCATATTGACTATAGTAGTCAATCAAGGCGTTGTTAACATTATCATCTATATAGATTGTACCATCAATTGGTTTGTTGTACAAGTGTTTTATTACTTCGTCCATCGTGACGATTGCGCTGGCCTTAAAACCATATTTTTGGCTTATTTCAGTAAGGGCGGTTTGCCCTAAGGCTGCCCCGCTTCCTTTTTCCATTCGGTTAAGCGAGACAATTAAACCAATGACATTGATGTCAGCCTGGCTTTTTAAGATCGGGTAAGTTTCGGCAATCGATTGGCCCGATGTTGTGACATCTTCAATGATGACAACCTTGTCGCCGTCTTTTAATTTGCTGCCTAAAAGAATGCCTGTCTCGCCATGGTCCTTTACCTCTTTGCGGTTGGCCGAATAGCGGATTTCTTTGCCGTATAACTCACTAATCGCCATCGCGGTTGCCACCGCAAGGGGGATGCCCTTATAAGCAGGCCCAAAAAGGACGTCAAAATCAAGGCCAAAGCTTTCGTTTATTGCCCTGGCATAATATGCGCCAAGACGGCGGAGCTGGCTTCCGGTTAAGTATGCCCCGGCATTCATAAAGAAAGGGGACTTCCGCCCGCTCTTTAGGGTGAAAGCGCCGAATTTTAGGACTTGGCTTTCAATCATGAAATTGATAAATTCTTGTTTGTAGGTTTTCATTTTGCCCTCGGTTTAGATTAAAGAATTAAATATGGTTCAATAATACATAAAGCTTTCCATTTTTATCTTCGATTGTAAGATTGTAAGCTGCTTGATTGCTTCGTGTGTCGATTTTAAGGATGTGGTTTTCATTATCAATTGAATATTGCATACCTGTAAACATTGTCGCACTTAGCAATAAATAACCTGGGATAATATCATCTTGATTGTAGATAATATGCATATTAGGATATGTAATTTTACCTAAGCTAACTGTCAGTTGGTATAGTTTAGCATTAACAGAACCGCCAAAGCCAGTAAATGAAATGCTTTCTTTAACTAATTTACCGCCCAATGCTTTTAAGGTTTCTTCGGAAGCTGTCCACATTGGGAATGTTGCTCCTGTATCTAAAAGTGCCCTGCATCCAGAAAACTGCTCCGTATACACTACTGGACGCTGATTGTGCTTATCTAGTTTTAGTACTTCTATCATTTAGCAAATGCCCTCCAATAGCACCCATATGAAATGTATCATTAGGAGTAGTATACCAAGGAATTATGTTTTCTCCATTTATAGCCATTAATGCTAGCTCCGACTTATCTTTATCAACATATTTCAAAATAGCACTTTCAACTGTTATTCCATCGTCATCAACATAGATAACATCACTTAAGCCAACCCATTGCATGGGGTATTTTTCTGCTATTTGCTTCCATGTCAGCCTTTCCATAAGATTATCCTCCAGACAAATTCTTTAACTCATTATACCTTTGTTGTGAGAAAATAGCAATATATATGAATGATTTTACTTATCCGTGATAATCCGAAAATATCTAAGTGGCTTATGGAAAATTCACCCAACTGACCTCCGGATATCCTCTGTCATCGCAATTACTGCTTCCCGTGAAGCTTCCGCAAAACCTTCCGCGCCAAAATGTGCATATTTTTCTTCTTGATAAGCCGCGATTATTCCACGCGACGAATTGATGATTGCGCCAAGCCCGTCAGGGTTAAAGAAATGGGCAAGCGCAGACGCTTTTCCGCCCTGGGCCCCATAACCGGGGACAAGGATAAAAACCTTTGGCATAATTTCCCTTAAACGCTTACCCTGTTCGGGGTAAGTCGCGCCAACAACTGCGCCAACATAGCTGTAGCCATATTGACCGATGTGGTCATCGCCCCATTCAACCACCTTTTTGGCTACCAGCTCATAAAGCGGCTTGCTATTTTCCGTCCTGCCTTCAAAAAGTAATCGGTCTTGAAACTCGCCGCTTGATGGGTTTGAAGTCTTGACTAGGATAAAAAGGCCTTTTTTCTCCGCTTTTGCAACATCAATAAAGGGCTTAATCCCATCAGAACCAAGATAAGGATTAACGGTCACAAAATCCTCTTCAAACGGTGAAAAATAGTTCGCCCCAACCTTTACTTTACCTAGATGGCCGATGGCATAAGCTTCCGAAGATGAACCGATATCATTACGTTTGATGTCGCCAATCACAATTAAGCCTTTTTCCTTGCAATAAGAGACGGTTTTTGCAAATGCTTTCACCCCCTCGGTCCCAAACTGCTCATACATTGCAATCTGGGGCTTGACCGCCGGAGTCAAATCATGAATATGGTCGATGATTGCTTTATTAAATGCAAAAACTGCTTCACCCGCCCCGGCTAAGGTTTCGCCATGTTCCGCGAAGGCCTTTTTCTTTATCTGCTCCGGAATGAACGTCATCATTGGGTCAAGGCCGACAACGATGGGGGCATTCATTTTTTTTATTTTTTCAATTAATAAATCAATCACCTTGTAAATCTTCCTTTCATGATTATCAGGTATGCGACAGCACCGGAAACATGACTTGGCTCGTCCTAAAATGCTCTGCGTCTCTTCCATAAATAAATAATGTCGTATCTTCTTCTTGGAGCAAGCTTTTAGCAAAGGCCTGACTCTCTATGGGGGTAAAGCCCAATACTATCTTCTTAATGTCCTTGGTAATTAGCAAGCTTAATATTTCATCAAGCTTGATTTCTGCTTCACAAAATATATCCTGTAAATAAATGACATTGCCGTCAATCTCAAAAATGACATATGCGTCATATTTCTCAAGATAATAGACATTCTCTTTAAGAAATGAAGTCAGGTAAAACATCACTAACCCAGCATTACCCGCCATGAACAATTGGGAACATGATTTTGCCCGCTTGATTTTTTCGGTTATTAACAGCCTGTTCCGCTCATCATCCATAGCGACTTTTGTAAAAGCGGGGGGAGCGATGGGATAATTTGAACCAGCCAGCTCTTTCGATAGCTGATATTCATCAGCTTTTTCAAAACCAAATTGGGGATAAAATGAAAGCACGCTGTCATTGGCGAAAAGGTAAATCAAGTCACATTTATCTTTCCATTCCGCCATGATTTTTTCCATTAAAAAGCGGCTAAGCCCAATGCCCCGGGATTCGGGGGCAGTCATCACCGTGCCGATTTGAAGATATCTTCTCTTCTTGCCAAATAACTCAAAATCAATAAGGCTGACTGACGTATTCGCAACAACATTATTTTCGAATAACAAAGAATGTGGAATATATGAATCTGGCCAATAGCCGTCCTGATACCACTTTTCGAAATCAAAGCCATAAATTCTTTGGGTCAGGGCATTAAAACTATGTCTGATGCCCTCGTTCTCTTTAAATCCATGAACATATTTGAATTGCTTATTTTTTATTTCTGTCATAGTCCTCCTGCTGACTTTGGTCGCCCGCAACTTCATACCGAGTAAATAAGGTTTCGGCGGAGCAATATTTTAACAGCAAACTAATTCTTCGGCGTATTGCTTAATCTTCACCGCATTGGCATATTTCTTGAACTCATCGCCCTTAACAATCACCAAAGTAGGGGCTTGCATTACGCCATAGCGGCCCGCAAGTTCCATATTTTCTTCTGCGTCAATCGTCAAATATGTGACTCCATTAAGATATTCTTTGGCAATTTTGCAATTCGGGCAGGTTTTGGTCGTAAACAAATAAGCAATATGCTCCGGTTTTTCCACGGAAACAGAAACTTCATCGGTTAAATCGGTACTGCTTTTTAAGGTTACAACGCTGGTTATCGGTTTCTTTTGCTGTGACTTATCCATTTCATAATTGACCCTGTTTTGGTATTCTTGCAATTTGCCGTCATTCCAGTTCTGGACTGGGCGGTAATAACCAGTAATCCGGCTGTAAACTTCACAAATCCTGTGGCAATGCGGACATTTTTTCTGTTCCCCGGCCAGATAACCATGCTCCTGGCAAATCGAATAAGTAGGCGAGAGCGAATAATAAGGCAGGTGATAATTTTCGGCAATTGTCTTAATCAATGAAGCGGCCGCTTTCCAGTCCGGCAATTTCTCGCCGAGGAAAGCATGGAACACCGTCCCGGAAGTATAAAGGGTTTGGATTTCGTCTTGAATATCCAGCGCGTCAAAAATATCAGCTGTATAATCAACTGGCAAATTCGATGAATTAGTATAATAAGGGACATCTTCAAGCTGGCCTGCGGTTTTGATGCCCGGCCATTTCTTGCGGTCATGCTTTGCCAGCCGATAAGACGTGCTTTCGGCCGGAGATGCCTCAAGGTTAAATAAATCGCCGTATTCTTCCTGATAATCTGACAAACGGCTGCGCATATGATTCAATACTTCGCGAGTAAATTCCTGCGTTTTCTTGTCCGCCATGTCAGCACGCAGCCAATTTGCGTTAAGCCCAACCTCATTCATTCCAATCAGGCCGATGGTGGAAAAATGATTGTCAAAAGTGCCGAGATATTTTTGGGTATAGGGATAAAGGCCTTCGTCCATTAACTTCGTAATAACTTCACGCTTGACATGGAGCGACCGCGCCGAAATATCCATCATCCGGTTAAGACGGCGGTAAAAATCGTCCTTATTTGCTGATTGGTATGCAATCCGCGGCATATTAATTGTCACAACCCCAATCGATCCGGTGCTTTCGCCAGAGCCAAAATAACCGCCCGTTTTTTTGCGTAATTCCCGCAAATCCAAGCGCAGACGGCAGCACATACTGCGAACGTCACTTGGTTCCATGTCGGAATTGATATAGTTAGAAAAATAAGGAGTGCCATATTTGGCCGTCATTTCAAATAAAAGGCGGTTATTTTCATTTTCGGACCAGTCAAAATCACGGGTAATTGAATATGTCGGAATCGGATATTGGAAACCGCGGCCATGCGCGTCACCTTCAATCATTGTTTCAATAAAGGCTTTGTTAATCATGTCCATCTCATTTTTGCAATCTTTATAGTAAAAATCCATTTCTTTCCCGCCGACAATTGCCGGAAGGTCAGCCAAGTCAGAAGGCACGGTCCAGTCTAAGGTAATATTGGTAAAAGGCGCTTGAGTCCCCCAGCGGCTGGGGGTATTAACACCGTAAATAAACGCTTCGATTGATTTTTTTACTTCTTTATAGGAAAGATTATCGGCTTTGGCAAAAGGGGCAAGATATGTGTCAAAGGAAGAAAAAGCTTGGGCCCCTGCCCATTCGTTTTGCATGATGCCAAGGAAGTTGACCATTTGGTTGCAAAGGACCGAAAGATGGGAAGCCGGGGCTGAGGTGATTTTCCCGCACACGCCGCCAAGCCCGTCTGTAATCAGCTGCTTAAGCGACCACCCGGCACAATAACCTGTCAGCATTGAAAGGTCGTGGATATGGATATCGGCATTGCGGTGGGCATCGCCGATTTCAATGTCGTATATTTCCGAAAGCCAGTAATTTGCCGTGACCGCCCCGGAATTGGATAAAATCAAACCGCCGACTGAATAGCTGACCGTTGAATTTTCTTTGACGCGCCAGTCATCAAGCTGCACATAACTATTCACAATTTCCTTATAATCAAGGATTGTCGATTTCATATTGCGGATTTTTTCGCGTTGCTTACGATATAATATATAAGCTTTCGCTACATCAGTAAATCCGGTCTGCTCAAGAACCTTTTCCACGCTGTCTTGGATGTCTTCAACATAAATTCCGTCATCTTTTACTTTTTCTTGGAAATCGGCAGTCACCCTTAGGGCCAGCAAATCAATGATATCATTATTGTACTTTTTGTCCGTTGCCACAAAAGCTTTCATAATTGCGTCATTAATTTTTGTTAATGTGAAATCTGTTACTTCCCCATCCCTCTTTACGACTTGAAACATTTTCTTCCTCCATTAACTCTTTTCTTTGGAACGTTTATTTTTTCGTATTGTACTATACGTAATATTAATAATTTTTGATTTTTAATTTTTAAAAATACCGATTGCATTCATTCTACCATTACTATAATTGCTTGTCAAGCCAAAAAATACCATATCTTGTGGATTTTTACTTCAAAAGCATAATATATTGTGGATTGGTTGGGACAAGGGTTTGCCGGATTAGACTGACCGGGTCGGTTAAATTGACCGGGCTGGTCAAAGTCGATACTGACGTATCGGCTTTTTTAGTTGGCTCGTGCTTGTGAATTGTGATATATGGAAAATGAGCAAATGATACGCATGACAGAGCGAATATGATTTAAATTATGCCATAGTGATAATGGCATTCAAAAAGCACGGACAACCTATGACCGTTAACGATGAAAATTAATAAAAAAACTATGATATCTTAACCGCCTGCATTTGCGCCTTTACGCATAACTCGGCCGCTTTAAAAGCGTGTTCCTGTGTCATCGCCTTTTCAGTCCGGTAAAGGCAGTCCAAAATCAGCTCGCCAAAGAAAGGATAACCAACCTTGCCAAAAACGTTAAAATGCGTTTCTTCTTTGCCGTTAGCCAAGAAAAGATGAGCCGAGCCGTCTTTAGTGCCAAGATTCATGTATTTACGCTGTTCGATAAACCCTTCTGTCCCAAGGATAAAGCTCCGTCCATCGCCCCACATTTGCAGGCCGTCAGGCGTAAACCAGTCAACCCGGAAATAGCCAGTCGCGCCATTATCACAGACAAGCATTGCATCGCCAAAATCATCAAGCCCCGGATATTCGGGATTGTGGTAGTTGGCAATCTGGCTGCGGACAATGGTGGCGTTCTTTGCCCCGGTATAAAACAAAATCTGCTCGATCTGATGGCTGCCAATATCACATAAAATACCGCCGTATTTTTCTTTTTCGAAAAACCACTCCGGGCGGGTTTTTGCCGAAAGGCGGTGCGGGCCTAAGCCAATGACCTGGATTACCTTGCCAATCGCCCCTTGCTCAATCAGCTGGCCAGCAAAAATCGCTGTCTCAACGTGCAAACGTTCGCTATAATAGACCATATATTTTTTGCCTGTCCGGATAACGGCTTCCTTCGCCAAAGCCAGTTGCTCTAAAGTCGTTAATGGCGCTTTGTCCGTGAAATAATCTTTGCCGGCATCCATGACCCTAAGTCCCAACGCGCATCGTTCACTCGTTACTGCTGCGCCAGTGACCAGCTTCACTTCTTTGTCCTCAAGAATTTCCGTTTCATTCTTAGCCCGCTTAACAAAAGGAAAAGCTTTTGAAAACCGGTCCATCTTTTTTTCATCGGGATCATAAACCCATTTCAGCGTTCCGCCAGCGCCAATCAAGCCTTCACATTGGCCATAGATATGCCCATGGTCAAGGCCAATGGCCGCAAAAATAAACTCGTTTTCTTTTACCACCGGGGCCGGAATCGGGGCCGGGGCATAGTTCATGCCGCTTGTACTCATCGTTCATCTCCTTCCAAAATATGGAAATTTAATTCATCGCTTTACCCGAATCTATGATTCGGTTCGAATCTATGATTCGTTTTTTTCCTTAGAAATGTTTATAGTTACTTCCAACTGTAATATCCCCAGCAAGCTCATCAATGCTTTTCGTTTTTTCATAAAAATGTGGGACGTTTTTCAAAATGCCGGAAACAGTATAAAAATCGTCATCTTTATCAATTGCAAACTCGACCTCGCACTTTAATGTCCCGGCTTTATAGATTGCACAAATTAGCGCAATCGTCCGCCGTCCGTCAAGGCCGCCTACCGCCGGGCTTGTGTTATTTGAAACCGCGTCCAGCATATCTTTTATTTGTGCTGTGTGTCCCTCATATGTAAGCTTTGGGCTAGCCGCAATAAAATCATTAAGCTCTTTCTTTAACTCAATATCCTCAACCGGGAAACCATTTGGCTGCGATTTTGAAGAATAAACTGCCCAGGGTGCAGAAATACGCGCTTTTTCACATTGGAAAATCAGCTGTTGCTCTTCACCGTGATGAATGACTGAACTAGTAATCTGCGCCAATGACCCATGCGGATATCTAAGGGCGGCCAGCGAAATATCCTCAACCTCGGCGTTATCGTGTGCCGCATTGCTTAGCATTGCCGTCACCGTTTCCGGTTCGCCCATCATCCACAAAAGCATATCAATATGATGGACAGCATGGTTAAGCGTACAGCCGCCGCCTTCCCTGTCCCAGCGTCCGCGCCACCACAAGTCATAATAGCTATGGCCGCGCCACCAGAACGAATCCACCTGCGCGGAAAGCACCCGCCCGGCCAGCCCGCTATTAAGCACCGCCTTTAGGTTTTTAATCGGGTCACGGAAACGGTTTTGGGCAATGACTGACAGGATTTTTCCGCTTTCACGCTCCGCCAAAAGCATCTGGTCACATTCCTCAAGCGAGGCCGCCATCGGCTTCTCGACCAGGACATTAACTCCGGCTTCCATGGAATCAACCGCTATTTCAGCATGGCAGAAAGGGGGCGTGCAGATACTGACCAAATCAATCCCGCCGTTCTTTAGCATTTCCTTGTGTGATTCATAAACCACGGCTTCACTTAAGCCAAATTTGCTTTTCATCGCTTCCGCTTTGGCCGGAACAATATCGCAAAGCGCGACAATCCGGCATTCTTTCTGAAATTCAAGATATCCCTCAAAATGCAGCCGTGAAATATTGCCAGTGCCGATAATCCCTATTTTTAACATGATTCACCTCCGTACCATACTTTGTGTATTCCGTATTCTATTATATGTGATTATTAATTTAGTATCAATAGCCTTTTGAAGTCGATACTGACGTAATCGACATTGAAAGGATTTACTTGGCTAGTGCGTGTGGAGTATGGTATAATGAAAAAAATAAGAAAAAGGAAAGCAAATTTGAAAGAAGCAAAATGGAAACAATTAAGCTTATACTGCTGTTTATTTATCCAAGTTACTATGGGCGTAATATACCATCTATTTTCATATGAACAGTTTTTCAAAACTTCCGGTGTTTTCATTTGGGTAATGAGTGGGTTAATCGCAATAATAATCGCCATTATTAATTTAGTAAGTGTTCAGAGCCGGGCAAATCTGTTAATGTCATTAGCCACAATTATTCTTGTATTTTACCAACTAAATTTGCTGTTGAGCTTTTAGGGTATCTGTGGTACTTTCTAAAAGACTTTTATCAGAGTGTAACTTTCATAAAACCGCAAAAATATTTTCTATTATTAAAATACCATCGGGTATAAACAAATATATTGGTGTCAATGAATACTTTATCTCTCATTAGCTTCCTCTGCTCCAAATATAATTAGTCGTATCTACAGCAAAATATGGAAATGAAAGCTTACTCACCTCTTTCTCATTGGTATCTTCTGACATAAGTATGACTTTTACTTTGCCAATTATTTTATCTTGAATTTCAGCTGGGATTTGGATAATACCGTTTTTTAAAGCGGTTTGAAATTCATAAGCAACCATATATAATCCTCCTAAATGAAATCTCAAAGAGCAGTAATCTCTAATTAAATAGTATACCACTAATCTTTTTTTTCAACAAGTATTGCATGAACCATAGCGACACCCCTTACCTAGTCCTTAAAAAATAATTCTCCCTCTCGGCAACCTTATCGTCCGGATAAAGGCTAAGATAACCGTCCATCAGGACCGCTGCCCTGCCAAAATCGCCTAAGAATTGGTTTGCGACAATTTCATTAAACCTAAGCGTCTGCAAAATATCATTGTCTTCAATGGCCATCCCGGCAAGGAACGCTAAAAGCGCGTTTTCATAATCATTCATATTGATCCGGCAGATGCCCAGCTGGTTATAGATTTGGGGCGACTCATTGCCCCTGTCGATATAATCAATATAAACACTGACCGCATAATTGTAATCGGCAAGCACTTCATAGGTCATGCCAAGGAACAACACCGCCTCATAGTTAAAATCACGGGCTTTTTCAAGATATGCCCTGGCATTTTCATAATCTGACAAATAAAAAGAAATGCGGCCCTTTTCGAAATTGTTCATGTCGCCCGCATTTTGCTCCATCGCATCGCGAAGATATTCCTCGCCAACCCCATGATAACCGTTGCCAGCCAAAATCTGATAGATATCAATTAAGCGGTCACTATTTCCTGTGTTAAGGCTTAATGCTTGGTCAAAATCGGAACGCGCTTCCTGAATCAGGCCTTGCTCTGCCCTGATTGCCCCCCGCAAAAAGTAAGCGTCGCCGTCTTTTTCACGCAAAGTCAGAATCGCGTCATATGTTTCAATTGCTCTTTCTTTTTGCCCGGTAATATAAAACGCGGCCGCCATATAATAGTTTATGTCAAAATCAACTAAAGCCGGAATCCCGTTGCTAAAAGACAGGGCTTTTTCAAAAGCTGACAGGGCTTCTTCATACTGTAATAAGCCCATCAAAGCAAGCCCTCTGCCGCGATATAAAAGGCGCATATCTTCTAAAGCTTCTTCGGCACTTCCAAACGCAATTAGAGCCGCCTCATAATCCCGCGCCTCAAGTGCCTCAAACCCAAGATTGGTAAATTCATTTCTTTCCCCAAAAGAACAGGAGCTGGCCACGTTGACCAGCATAGTCAATAGAAAAATAATCAGTATTTTATGTAAACTCATACGTATACCCATATCCACTCATAGAGCTTATTAATTCTTGAATGCCAAGGAAGCTCCCAAGATAGCTTCCAAGATAGTTTCCAAGATAATTTCAAGATAGCTTATTCCAGCATAAATAACAATCCCTAAGCCCCAAAAGTTGACGCACTATAATCGTACTGCCATCCTTGGCTAAGGTCGCTCCTAAAATTATTTTGCTAATTTGCCTATTCCGGTAAGCTTTTGCCTATGCCTGTGTAATCCCAATTTTGTTAAGGACTTCCTCGAACTTCTCCAAGTCAATCGGTTTCGCGCAATAAACTGTACAACCCATGTCAAAAGCGGCCTTGATATTACGCTCGGCATTAAGGGCGGTGGTCATGATGATTTTTACCGCGTCTTCGCCAGTCAGGTCATTTTCTTCTTCGATTTCACGCACAACCTTTAAGACTTGGTAACCGTCCATTGCCGGCATCATGATGTCCAAGCAAATCAAGTCATATGGCTCATTGTCCTCTAAAGCCATCCTAAAAGCTTCGACTGCTTCTTCGCCGTCGATGGTGATGTCGCAATCACCGAAATTTGATAAATACTTTTGCATGAACTTTCTGCTGGCAAAATCATCTTCAGCAATTAATATCCTCATACTTATCCTCCTTTATGCGGTACTTTTACCTTTGTAAGAAGCAAGTTATTTAATAATATTATAACACATTATTTGTCGATGTGCAATTGTCTTTGTATTTTGGTAAAAATTTCCATTATTTGAGGGTCATATATAATTCCGCTGTCAGGAAGAAGCGCATCAATTGCCTTTTTCCTTATCTCTTCATCTGTAAAATTTGCGCGGAAAAGATATGTCTGGTGGTCAAAATCATTGATAATCTGCGTAATCCTTGCCGCCAATGGAATTTTGTCATTTGCTTCATAACGGTCATGGTGAAAGGTGATTACATCAATGGCCAATTCTTTAAAAATACTGGCTTCTTCGTATTCTAATAAGCTGTTAAGGATTTTTACGCCCGTGACACAATGCCCTTCTTTTTCTGAATCCCATAAATAGCCCAGATTGTGGAGCATTGCCGCGTCACCGATATTTTCAATAAATTCTTCGGTCACAAGTTCCAAAAAATCCGGCGCAAGCTGCAAACTCTGCGCCAAAACCCGGCTATTATATTTCACTCTTTTAAGATGGTCGCCCGGAACGCCCATTCTTATGTTTATCATTTCTGCCAAGGCACAAATAACGGCTTTTTTTTCATTGTCCAGCTTTTCCATCTGGGCGGACAGCATTTTGTGGAGGCGGCGGTTAAATCCTTCCATTTCCAGCTTCATGCGGCGGCTTTCTAATTGGTTTCTGACCCGCATTGTGACTTCAGTTGCTTCAAAAGGCTTGGTAATAAAGTCAACCGCCCCTAGCTCAAGACCCCTTAATTTGTCTTGGATCGTATCAAGGGCCGATATGAAAATAACCGGAATATCCCTTGTGACAGGGTTTCTTTTAAGGATTGAGCAAAATTCGTACCCATCCATCTGCGGCATCGAAACATCAAGCAGAATCAACTGGGGCAAAGAAGTTTTGATGAAGCCAAAAGCTTCCTCAACACTATATGCGCTTAATGGGACAAAACCCATCTCGGAAATAATCTCAGCAAGAATATCGACATTTATCTCCATATCGTCAACAATCAGCACTTGTGAATTTGATCCCTTGTCAATCGTTTTGATACTTTGCATATTCTTCTTCCAATCTTTCCATCATCTTTTCATAATAGAGATAGCTTTTTTCTGCTTCTTCTTTGCGGATGGCCATTCCCTGCCGGAATAAAAGCTTTTTGATATCGTCAGGGCCTTCGCGCAAAAGTGTTTTCAAATTCAAATTGATTGTCTCGGCTTTTTCCCAGGCTTTTAACTCCATTGCCAGAATCAAGATATTGCACTTCTTTTTTATTTCGGCAAAATTATCCGGAGTCCCAAACAGGAAAATCGAATCAATGTCACGGTATTTTTCAAAGGTCAAATTCTGGAGCATGGTTTCATACAAATTCAGGTCGATAAAATTTATTTCATTCGGCTGGCGGACCGGAACTTCTTCTTTTACTTCCGCTTCTTCAAAACCGGGCAATTTAAGATGGACATTAAAAGAAAAACTGCTGCCTTTATCGGGCGAACTCTCAACTTGGATGCTGCCATCCATCAAGCCGACCAATTCCTTGGCAATCAAAAGGCCAAGGCCGGTCCCGCCGTATTTGCGGGTTGAAGAGCCGTCAACTTGTGAGAAGCTCTTAAATAATTTGTCCATCTGTTCCGGCAAAATGCCAATCCCGGTGTCCCTGACCAGAATAAAAAGGTCGATTTCATCACCATATTGGCCATGCTTATTAACATCAATGCTGACATAACCGATATCAGTAAATTTGATCGCGTTGGCAACCAAATTGTTGAGGATCTGCCCTAACCGTAAGCCATCGCCATAAAGCTCGCGCGGCACATTGTCAGCAATATTTAGGATAATCCTGATTCCCTTTTCATTGACCACTGCTAAATGGGTTGCAACAATATGGTTTAAAAGCTCATACAAATCAAAAACTTCATAAGCCAGTTCAAATTTGCCCGCCTTTAGCTTGGAAAAATCAAGGATATTGCTAATAATTGCCGTCATGTCTTCACAGCATTTTTGGATGATTGAATAGGTCTTTCTGTCGTTTGCGTTTGTTGAGCCTTGGAGCATTGCCGTGATATGCCCTCTTATTCCGTTAACCGGAGTCCGAAGCTCATGGGTGACATTGGCAATAAATTCATTCCTATTTTGCTGAAACTCCTCAACTTCCTTTTTGAGGGCCATGATTTCTTTTTCGAGATTTGATTGCCCAGCCACATTAATGGCGAGCAGATAGTTGTCCGACTCCTGGTCCAAAGCCGGAAGAACCCGTAAAAAAACCGGAAAACAAGTATTATTCTGGCGATAAGCAACAAAACTAGTCGTATCGCGGGGTTCTTTTATTTGGGTAATATCAATGTCATCCCCATTTTCACATGAAAAGACATCGTTTATCAAAACGCTGTCCAAACCGTCAGCATAACCAAGTTCTGATAACGCCTGTTTATTGGCATCAAGAATCCGCCCCTCATCGTCGTAAGTTAAAACCATTTCAATTAAGTTTAACTTATCTAAGATCATCAATCATCTCCAACGCCCCGGCATAATCATAATTGTCCGCTTTGTCGCAAATCTTTAACAGTAAGGCTTTTTCAAAATAATCCCACTCATTTGCCCTAAGCTTTTTGGTGATTTCGTCACATTCCCTTGCCATTCCCCGCTCAAGGCATTCACGAAGAAGCCGTAAGTTTTCCCGGCACTCTGCTTCGCTTCCGGTCGCTGCCCCGATGGGGACTAAAGGGACTTCTTCCGCTTCAATCAAAGAAAGGACTTTAAAAGAAATCAACGGAAACATCGTGCAAAAATTCTCATATTTCGAAAAATCAGCTGCCCCGGCTTTTACCGTCTGCTCGATTTCGATCAGCAGTTTATTTGCGTCTGTCATCGAAAGATTCGCTGTCACGCCTTTAAGGCCATGGATATATTTGCCAAAATCTTCGGTTTCCATCGCCATGGCTTCATCTAAGCTTTTGACGCCATTTGTAGTTATGTCAACCACGAATTTTTTGAGCGACTTGATAAAAAGGGCTTCTTTTCCCGCAAAGCGGCGGATCGCATCATCGGCATCAATGCCTAATCTTTTAAGTTCATCTTTCATTGATTTCTCCTGTTTTTATTTATCTACAGTATCACTTAAAAGCTTAAACTCATCTTCCAGCTCAACAAACGCGGAAAGGACAATCGGGTCAAAATGGTAAGGCATTGTCCTGCCATCGCCATTAACAATGATATCTCTTGCCATATCGTGAAGATATGCTTCTTTGTACTCCCGGCGGGTCGTCAAGGCATCATAGATATCCGCCAGCGTCACAATCCGGGCCGCCAAGGGGATTTCTTCACCGGAGTAACCATTTGGGTAACCCGAACCGTCAAATTTCTCATGGTGGCATTCGGCGATTTCAATTGCGGTTTTCAAGTGGTCGCGGAACTCTTCATACATTTCCGCTGTTGCGCTTAAAACATCCGCGCCGATTGTTGTATGGGTTTTGATGATATCAAATTCTTCCGCGGTCAGGCGGGCCGGTTTTAGGAGAATCGAATCGGGAATACCGACTTTTCCCACGTCATGCAAGCTGGAATAAAGAATTATTTCTTCCCGCTGCCTAGGCGACATCAAATTGGGATGGTTTTTGGCAATTTGATTGACTAATAACCCTGTATAGTGCATAATCCGGCGGATATGCTTCCCAGTCCCATTGTCGCGGCGTTCGGCTAGGAATGACATACCCATGATAATCATTTCCCGGGAGTAAAAAAGTTCCCTTGTCCGTTGCTGGACTAAGGTCTCTAATTGGTCGCGGGTCATCTTCCGCTCAATGCTGTTGTGCGCTTTGACCAATAAAACGCTGGGATTATATGGTTTTCTGATATAATCTTCGGCTCCTAGGGATAAGCCGTATTCTTCCACATATGTGTCAGTCTCCCCGGTAATAAAAATAAGGGGGATGTTTTCACAGCCTTTCATTTTGCGGATTCGTTCAAGGACATCAAAGCCGTCCATGTCCGGCAGGCCAATATCAAGCAAAATCAGATCAGGCTGGGTTGTTTTTAGTAGATTTATCGCCCCTGCGCCATTTACCGCGACGAAAACATCATAATCAGGATCAAGAATCGCCCGCAAGCTATCGATATTTTCTTTAAAGTCTTCAACTATCAAGATTGAATTTTTTTTCATTGAAGCCCTGCTCCTTTCACGCCATTGCGGCAGTCAAGCCACAATTTCGTCATTGCAGCCTCCTGGCCGCAGCCTTGTCATTGCGGCAGGCAAGCCACAATCTCGTCATTGCGGCCTACGAGCCGCAATCTAGTTCCTCTATATTATATTCAACTAAGAAAATCCTTGATTTCCTGAAACTTTTCTTTCGCCAGCTGATACCCATGCTGGTAAAACTTTAATAATTTGTCCGGGTTCGATTCATGATTATGTACCGGGCGTTCTTCGGGCCTTAAGACATAAACCTTGCCTTCTTTTTCCAAACGGTCAATCATTGCCAGCGTTTCATTGTACCGCTCCGATCTTTGGGTAACGGTCTTGATGAACTCCGGATATTTGCGGTAAACCAGCCTGACCATCAATAGGTAAAACCAGCGCGATTTCTTCCGGTATTCTTTCGTCCTGGTAAAAACAACAATAATCTTTTCGTTTCCGTCAGCAATTGCTTTTTCGATCGGGATTGCGTCATACATTCCCCCGTCAAGCATTGGTTCGCCATCAATATTAACGATCGTCGTAATAAATGGCATACTATTTGAAGCACGGCAGATATCCATCAAGCGTTTTTTGTCGCCGTATTCATCATAATAAATAGCTCGGCCAGTTTCACAATTCGTCACGTGCATGACAAGCCGCATATCAGAAGCAAAAAAAGTCTCATAATCAAAAGGCTCAATTTCGTTCGGCAATTTGTCAAATAAAAAATCCATGTCGAACAGATTGCCTGTGCGAATATAAGTTAGCAAGCCTAAGTAACTTCTTTTGCGGAGCGGCTCAATATTGGTACGGATGACTCGTCCTTGTTGCTTTGATACGTAATTGAGAGCCATGTATGCACCGGCCGACAAAGTAACTATGTTCGGGATGTAAAAATCCTGCTCTTGAAAGAAATCTAGCACCCCAGCTGAAAAAACGCTGCGAAACGCGCCACCTTCAAGTACAATAGCACTATTTTTCAACATGATGTAATTTTCCTCGCTTAGTCTTTAGTCTATAAGTAGTATAGCATTTTCATGGACAAAAATCAATTATATTTATCGCCCATGGGCTTCTAGCCCATTTGGCATCTTGCCCATTTGGCTTCTTGCCCATTTGGCTTCTTGCCCATTTGGCCTCTTGCCCATTTGGCTTTTTGCCCATTTGGCTTCTTGCCCATCGTGACAGCTTATCCTATATATCGAAAAAATCCACCACTTCCTTAAGCTTCATCGGGCCGCCAAATAAATCCAAGGCGCTGCCAATAGTCACGTTAAGGCGGTTTTTGCCCAGTAGCCTAAGTTTTTCCAAGTCGGAAAAGTCACGCACACCTCCGGCATATGTAACTTCATTGCCTTGATACTCTGACAGAATCATAACCAAATCTTCATCGATCCCCTCTTTTTTCCCCTCGACATCAATTGCATGGATTAAAAATTCATCGCAATAAGCCGCAAGGTCATTAAGGGTTTTGGGGTTTACTTCGACATCAGTATTTTTTTGCCAGCGGTCCGTCATAATAAAATAACGCCCGTTATTTTTGCGGCAGCTTAAATCAAGGACAATCTTTTCTTTTCCTATTATATTAGCCAGTTTATTAAGGTTATGATAGTTAATTTTCCCATCTTTGAAAACATATGAGGTCACAATGACATGGGACGCGCCAAGACTAAGGAAATACTCGGCATTATGGTCATTTATTCCGCCGCCAATCATCAAACCGCCCGGATATGCCAAAAGTGCGGCCTTAGCTTGCGCTAAGCTTTTCTCATAATAACCGCTTCCGGCTGAATTAAGGATAATAATATGCCCGCCGGATAAGCCAAAATTTTGGTATAGTTTTGCAAAATAAGCTGCGTCCTGTGTTGCAACAAAATTAGTGGCCATTAAACCATCTGTTTCTAAGTCCGTAAGGCTCGAACCGACGATTTGCTTGACACAGCCATTATGGATATCAATGCAAGGGCGAAATTTCATATTAACAGTATACTATCATTTCCCATCTTCGTAAACACTAATGAGAATGTTTTTCCAGTATATTTTAGCATTGCCTAGAGATAATAATTTTAGAATCACCGCATTTAAGAGTACGCAACAATGTAAAATTAATGATAATGCACATTTGCGTAAGCAAAAGTGGAAACTGCATTCGATGTAGTACGTTAAACGCAAAGAAGCAAGGGAGGAACTATGAAAAACTATCAGAAACTGTTATCAGCTTCACTTGTTGTAACTGCAATCCTGATGTTTACAGCGTGTGGACACAGACTTGATAACAATCACAATCTAAATAATGAACCAAACAGGACAACTAACAATGTTGAAAGAGAAAATGACCGGACAGATAACCGGGTTAATAACAACAGGGCCGATAACAACGTAAACAATTTAAACGGCAATAATGCCGGGACTGACAACCGTATGAATGACCGGGTCAACGGCAATGACGGTTCTATTTTGGAAAACGCAGGCGATGCTGTCGGCGACGTAGTTGACGGTGTTACGACCGGAGTAAGGAACATTACCAGAAACGTTGTCGGCGGAAACTCTGACACGCTAAACAGGGGTGTTACTAATAATACTGGCGTCAATAATAATGGCGCCAATACCAGAGAGTATAACAACACTGGCATGAACAGTAATACCGGAACAAACCGGACGGGCGTTAATGGTAATACCGGAACAAGCCGGACTGGCGTTAATAATACTGGCATGAACAACAATACGCAAAAAGCTGCTGGTTACTAGTTAAAACTGAAAATTGACCTCTGTAAAATTGAATATAAAGCAGCCTACAACTTTGCGGGGAAGTGACACAAGTGTCATTTCCCCGCATTTATATTTATATTATCCGATCACATCAGCCATTGAATATAATCCTGCTGGCTTTCCGGCCAGAAACTTGGCGGCTTCAATCGCACCTTTGGCAAAAACGGCGCGTGAATAAGCAGTATGGGAAAAAGTGACAATCTCGTCAGTTCCGGCGAAAATGATGTCATGTTCACCGACAATATTGCCGCCGCGAACGACAGAAAAGCCAATTTCCTCTTTTTTCCTTATCTTCTGGCTGCGGTCAAAGACATAGTCATAATTTAAGTCTTCATTAAGCGCGTCCCCAAGAGCTAAAGCTGTCCCGCTGGGAGCGTCAACTTTTTGGTTGTGGTGCTTCTCGGCAATTTCAATATCGAATCCGGCCGGAGCTAAAATATTGGCTGCCTCTTTTAACATCTTAAGCAGCAAATTGATCCCAAGTGACATATTGGCGGATTTGAGGATTGCGACTTTTCCTGCTGCCTCGTTTAATTTATCCAGCTGTTCTTTGCTTAGGCCCGTGGTACAAAAAACACAGGGAATCTGCTTCGCAACACAATAATCAAGCAATAAATCACAGGCGGAAGCAGTGCTAAAATCAATAATGACATCGGCAAAGACATCACAATCATTTATCTTTTCAAAAACCGGGAAAGAGTTTTTTCCCTCATCAAAGGCATCAATTCCGGCGGCTATTTTTATTTTTTCATCTAAAGCCAGCAAATTAACGATGGTTTGTCCCATCTTGCCATTACAGCCGTTCATAATAATATTAATCATTTTTCCTTGTATCTCCTCATAGTATGCCGTAATCGCGCATTGCTTTCTCTAGCTTTAAAACGTTCTTTTCTTCCATTAAAAGCAAGGGGCGGCGAAGGGTTCCGCACTCTTTTCCCATTAATTCCAAGGCTTTTTTGACTGGGATTGGGCTTACCTCACAAAATAAAGCGTCCCAGATTGGTATCGCGTCAAGCTGCATTTTTGCGCTTCCGGCGGTGTCACCATCAAAATATTTTTGGCACATATCATGGACTTTTTGCGGGGCAATATTCGACAGGACGGAGATAACGCCAACCGCGCCTAAGGCCAGAAGCGGCACGATATGGTCATCGTTGCCGGAATATAAGTCAATATTTCCTTTTGCCAAGTGCATTAGCTGGGTAATCTGGGTTATATTGCCGCTCGCCTCTTTGACCGCGACAATATTGGGGACATCATTTGCCAAGCTGACCACCGTCTCCGGCAAGATATTAACGCCGGTCCGGCTTGGGACATTGTAAAGGATGATGGGAATGCTGACGCTTTCGGCAATCATTTTGAAGTGTTCGTAAAGGCCTTTTTGGGTGGTTTTGTTATAGTACGGCGACACCACTAAAAGCGCGTCAGCTCCGGCTTTTTCCGCTTCTCTTGACAAGTAAATTGCCGTGTCAGTGCAATTGCTTCCTGTTCCGGCAACCACCGGAATCCGCCCGGCAACGGTTTTTACCGCATAACGGATTACTTCGATATGTTCTTCATGGGACAAGGTCGAAGCTTCCCCGGTCGTGCCGCAAATAATGATTGCGTCAGTCCCGCCGTCAATCTGGAACTCGATTAGTTCGGCGAGTTTTTCATAGTTTACGCTGAAATCTTGATTAAATGGTGTTACGATTGCAACACCTGCTCCTTTAAAAATAGCCATTTTTTTCCTCCTCTAATTTCAATTTTCATCTCAATTTACGAGAGTTGCGACTCAACGTCCGACACGCTCCCGCTCCGAGAGAAACGTTGCGTTACATAACGACATATCTCAAGGGTCGGTCTTTTGAATCGCACTCTCGTTTCATGATGGGTAAGTCTGTGACAAAAAAAACCGGCCATGGGCGGCCGGCATAATAGTTCACATAGTAACCTATTCGATAGCGCCCCATCAATCTGATGACAGTCAGCCAGCTCTTAACTGGATGCCCAAGGATATGCACGGATTATATCCTTTCGGCGTTAGACCCTTTCGCTTCTTCCCGGAACATTGTGCCCGACACAACTTTTGGAAGCAAGCTAATTATGAATAACGCAACCTCTATCTATAATATATGTTGTTATCGTAAAGTATAGCATTAGATTCATGCCTTGTCAACTGCTTTGATTTTGATGATGATGTCTTTCTCGCCGTCATCAGTAAGGGTAATGGAAATATCCGGGGTTTCAACTGTTCCAAACTGCGCAAGCGTCTCCGAAGCGATATAATCACCCCAGGCTGCCGGGGCGAAGCCGTCAAGCGAAACAATAATCCGGTCCATGATTTCATATCCCGCTTGCTTCCTTGCGTCTTGGATATTGCGGACGATTTCCCTTGCAATGCCCTCTTCCTTTAATTCTTTGGTGATGGTAAGGTCAAGGGAAACAACAAGCCCATTATCGCTGGCGATATAAAGGCCATCTTTTGCTTGGTAGTCAGCATAAACCACATCGGGGTCAAAGCTTTCAACCTTTGCATCAATTGAAATTTTTACAAAGCTGTCACTTGATTCAAACGCTCCGGCTTTGACTGCCTTAATAATATTTGCCATCTGCTTCGGATATTTCGAGCGGATTACTTCAAAATTGGGAAAATATTTGATATCGGCAATTTCGCTGACATCATCAACAAAATTAACTTCTTTTACATTAAGCTCTTCGGCGATGACGTTTTTAAAGTCAGCCACCATTTCAGCCAGATTCTTCCCGGAAACCGCGATATGCACCGACTTAAGGGGCTGCCGGTTCTTGACTTGGTTTTTGTTCCTGACTGACCTTGCAAGGTAAACAATGTTTTGGACCATCTCCATGCGAGCTAATAAGCCCGGATTGCAAAACTCTTGCGGTATCTCCGGCCATGAGGTAAGATGGACTGAAGCGTCAGCGGTCAAATTCTTGTATATGCTTTCTGAAATAATCGGCGCAACCGGGGCTAGCAGCTTGCTAATGGCTACCAGCGTGTAATAAAGCGTGTCATAGGCGCTTTTTTTGTCTTCTGTCAAGCCGACTCCCCAAAAACGCCGTCTTGAACGGCGGATATACCAATTCGTCAAGCCGTCAAGCATTGACGTAATATTTTCGACATATCGATTAATCTGGTAGTTATCCATCTGCCCGGTTATGCGTTCACCTGTTTCATAAAGCTTTGCCAGTACCCAATGGTCAAGCAGATTGTCTGATTGGGGGGCGGCTGCATTATTATTATGATACCCGTCAATATTGGCATATGAAGTAAAGAAATTATGCGCATTCCAAAATGGCAGGATAATTTGCTGTAAGGCATCTTTTAGGCCTGTTTCATCAAAAAGCAAGTCACCAACCAGCATTGCATTTGTCTGGTACATATACAAGCGGAAAGAATCTGTGCCGTATGTCTGCATAAGCTCCATCGGGTCAGTATAATTCTGGGATGACTTGGACAGCTTTTTGCCGTCTTTTGCCAAAACCGTCCCATGGACAAGGCAGTTCTTGAAAGCGGGCTTATCAAACAAAGCTGTTGAAAGGACATGGAGATAATAGAACCAGCACCGGATTTGCCCTGTATACTCAACAATAAAATCACTAGGGAAATGGCTTTCAAACCATTCCTTATTTTCAAAAGGATAGTGTTTTTGGGCAAAAGGAACTGAACCGCTTTCAAACCAGCAGTCAAGCACTTCCGGTATTCTGCGCATTGTCCCCCCGCAATCACAGGCAAAGGCCACCTCATCCATGTATTGGCGGTGCAGGTTAGTAAGTTTTACCCCGCTTTTCTCATAAATTTCTTCAATGCTCCCCAAAACGGTGCGGTTATGGCAAGCTTCACACTCCCAAACTGGCATTGGCGTACTCCAATACCGATTGCGGGAAATATTCCAGTCGCGGGCATTCTCTAGCCATTTGCCAAATCTTCCATGCTTAACCGCTTCCGGGACCCAGTTAATTTCTTCATTTAAAGCTAATAGACGGTCTTTTATGCTTTCAATGCTAAAATACCAAGCATCAAGGGCTTTATAAATAAGCGGATTGCGGCAACGCCAGCAATGGGGGTAATTGTGTTCAATCGTCCCATCATCTAAGGCAAGCTGGTTTGCATACATGAAGCGGATAATATCAGAGTTCCATTCAATGACTGTTTTGGGATTTTCCTCGCTAAAAAAGTCACTTACCGTCTCCATGAACCTGCCTTTAGAATCAACAGGGTTAACTAAAGGGATTAGAGCCTTTTTACAAGCCCAATAGTCATCTTCGCCAAACGCTGGCGCAATATGGACAATCCCCAGCCCCTCATTTGAATCAATAAAATCAGCTTCAATAATTGTAAACGCACCGTCCGCTTTTTTATTGGAAAAATATGGAAATAAAGGGCTGTAACGTTGCCCGGCCAGTTCCTTGCCTTTAGATCTTTTGATGATGTCCGGCTTTTCACCGAAAATCTTGGGGAAATTGTGCAAAGTGCTTTCACAGGCAATTATTACCCTGTCCTGTAAGCGGACATAGGCATAATCAATCTCGCTCCCTAAAGCTAACGCCATATTGGACGGCAAAGTCCACGGCGTTGTCGTCCATGCCACAAAGTAAACAGGCATTCCATCTATTTCAAGCTCACTTTTAAACTGGGCAACAACCCAGCGGTCCTGGCGCGGGCGGGTCGAATCAGACTCGCGGGTATCAGAAATTGACAATGAAGTTTCACATTGGCAGCAATAAGGCGCAACGCGGTAATCGCGGTAAATCAGCCCCTTTTCATAACATTGCTTGAATGCCCACATCACACTTTCCATAAAGGTTACATTCATTGTTTTGTAAGCACCGTCATAATCAACCCAACGTGCCATCTGCTCAACATAAGCCCGCCACGCATCATCATTTCCGGCAACAATTTCATGGCACGTGTCATTAAATAAGCCAATGCCGATTGACTTTTCAATTTCACTTTTATCAGTTACGCCTAGTTTCTTTTCGGCTTGGTTTTCAATCGGCAGGCCATGGCAATCCCAGCCCCACACGCGGGGGACAGAAAATCCCTGCATTGTGTGATAACGGGCAATCATGTCTTTAATGAACGAAACAAGCACCGTCCCATGATGAGGCTTCCCGGTCGGGAACGGCGGGCCGTCATAAAAAATAACTTCCCCTTTGCTTTTCTGTAATGATTTTTCAAAAATCTCCTGATCTTTCCAGAAGCTTAAAATATCACCTTGGATTTTCGCTAGATCCGGTTTTGAACTAAATTCAGTATATCCCATTAAATTTCTCCATTGCTAAAATTGACTCGACTTATAAAGTCTACCACTTAAAAGAGATTTTTTCAAGAGAACTTTCCTAAAAAAACCGCTATCCAGCTAATTTTGCGTTCGCCAAGATAACGGTCATTTTAGTTATGGAATTTTAATAAAAGAACCTAATCCTCCAATAGCTCCAGCTTGCTTACTGAAACTTCATAAGCAACCCGCTTATTAACTTGGTCTTCCGCGATTTTTTTCATGTACTCGCGGCTCTGGATGCGGCCCCAGATGGCACAACGCTCCCCGACAATGAACCCGCTGGCATAGCGGGCATTACGCCCCCAGCAGATACAGGGTATGTAATCGGATTTCCCATAGGGACGGTTGACCGCAAGCAACAAGTCGGCGATTTCGCGCCCAAGCGGTGTTTTCCGATAAATCGGCTCCTTACAAATATAACCGTCAAGGTAAATCTGATTAGTTTGCGTATTTTCCTCAATGCCATCAATGAAATCGATTTCACGGGCAAAAACACTTAAAACTAATTTATTCCTTCTTTCTTCATGACGGTTGTAAGAACGGAATTGGCCGGAGACGACGATATATTGCCCTTTAAAGTCCTGGTCTACGTTAACTAAGCGTTCCGATACCATTAAAGGAATGATATCATTTGAATCGCTAAGGCGTTCGACCCTGACTTCGACCATATAAAATCCCTCGCCGAAAATTTCATGGCTAAATTCAAAGTCACCTAGAATTTCACCCATGATTACTACTTGATTGTTCTCGATTGCTGTGTTGTCGCAGTTTTTTACCTTATCTGACATAACTGTTCTCCCTTCTTAAAAAAGAATTTTTTCCTGCATTTTTATTTTTCACGCTACTAGTAAAATTATATTCGCGGAAATTTTATTAATAACTGTTATTCATCGCATTAATCCATAAACTCCTCAATCCTCATTTTTGCCCCATTTGTCTTTACTGTAATTGCCCCGCTTTCATATGTTATGTAAACCATCGCGCCAATCTCCGCCAGACGCTCCATCAAGTCCCGGTGCGGGTGGCCGTAAGAGTTTAAATACCCGGCTGAAATAATCGCGTATTTGGGCTTAGTTAATTCAAGGAACTCCTTACTAGTTGAGTTTCGCGAACCGTGATGGGCGACATTTAGCATTGTCAGGCCCGCCGCCAAGTTTTGATCCGCGATGTGCTTTTCCATCTCCCGTTCGCCTTTCCCCTCAACGTCCCCGGTCAGAAGCAAGGAAAACTCGCCATAGTTAAGCAGCAAGACGGTTGAAAATTCATTTGATAATGAATATTCATTTGCCGATGAGTTGGGCAAAGCTTTAGGAGCAACTGGATTCAGGCAATAAAACTTTATCCTTTCTTTTTTATCCGCAATAATGCTTTGCCCCCGCCCGATATAAACCGTTTTGATTCCTGCTGCCTGGGCAATATTTTCAAGGTTCTTAAATTCATCATCCTTAGCGTCAGCTGCGATATCAGGCAAAATCAAGCTGTTTATTTTTATCCCGCCATAATCCATTTTTGCTGCCAATTCGGGAAACGCGGAATAATGGTCCGAATGCGGGTGGGTGATAAACCAGCCATCAAGGCGGCTTACCCCTTGGGATTTTAAGAATGGCAAAATCCGGTAATCGCCAACGCTATCCACGGTATTTGAGCCGCCATCGATTAGGTAGTAGCGGCGGTCCGGGGTGGCGATGAAAATTGCCTCGCCCTGGCCGACATCAAGGAAAGTAATCGTAAGGCCATCGGGAGCCCGGTATAGCAAAACTAAAATCGCCAGCAATAATATCAAAAAGCGGAAGCCCGGCTTTAGCATTTTGTGGGCAAAAACAATAAATAGCAAAGCCAAACCGTAAACAACGACCTGCCAGCTCTCTGGCTTACCAACGATTAGGCTGTTATAAGCCAGATTATCAAAAAAGGTGCAAGCCAATTCATAAAAATCAAGGATCAAACCCGGAATAATTGCCATAATACCTGCGGCTGGTACGGATAATATTCCCATGGTCATTACTATTATACCACCTGTCACAACAAAAGTCATCGGGGGAATGATAATAATGTTCAAAACAATTGAAAACAGCGGAAATTCATAGTAAAAAATAAAATAAACTGGCAAAGTGACCACCGAAATCATCACACAGGTAAGAAAAGCGTCCTTTAATTTGGCAAGCGGCGATATCCGCCTTAAGCCGGGATATTTGCGGAAATACTTCACTTTTAAACGCTCATTATATGGGCCAAAGCGGGCTGGCTTTTTCCCGTCAGGCGGTTTTGGTTCTATTTTTTTATATTTCATCACCGGGACAAATAATCCGATTGCAAGCACCGCCAGAAAGGAAAAAAGGAAACCGCTGTGATAAAGATATAGGGGCTGTTCGATTAAAAGCAGGACCGCCGCGATTGCAAGGGCGGTCAATAAATCATAAGACCGCTTTAGGACCCCGGCCGCCATCCTAAGCGCAAACATCATGATGGCGCGAAACGATGAAGCACTCATATTAGTCATAATTCCATAGCTTACCATCAAGGCGATTGCCAGCGGGGCCGCCAGAAAGATTGGCACGGCAATCCGGCGGATTAATTTATAGAATCCCACCCCGATAATTGAGATATGCAAGCCGGAAATCGTCAAGATGTGGATGATTCCATTTCGCTGAAATAAGGCTTTTAATTCGGCATCGGTCTGGCTTCTTTCGCCTAACAGCATTGCCCTCATTGTTCCGGCATTAACTTCCGAAAAAGAATCATCAAGTATTTTGGCAAAAACTTTTTTAAGCCGATAAAGAGCTTCATGGTACTGGCTATATTTTTTTGCCGCGGCGATAATTTCAGCATTATAAAGACGGAAATCGGTTTTTAAAATTTGATAAAACTCCTCCGCCCCAAACTGGCCGGGATTGGTGGCCCGGTCAAATGCCTTAAGCCTGCCCGTCATTTTAACAACGCTGCCCATCATCGGTTCATTTTTTAGGTCATTTACGTAACAGATGATTTTGCCATCTGCTTTAAACGCCTTATTTTGCGCTTCGGCATGGCCAAGGGGCTGGATTGTAACCAGCAATATTTCACCCCGCTCCAAAGTGCGTAATTCTTTATTTACTACTTTTCCAATCACGCTAATTTCTTCCCATTCCCACGCGGAAAAATCTGGGGGCGGAATTTTGATGGTTTGCAGGACAATAAAGCAAACGAAAACAAAGATAACACAGATAAAAGCTAAGATTCTACGCAAGAAATACTCCTAGATTGCTAGATTTGATTATTGAGATGAGCCAAGGGATGTGCTAATCCACAATATCCAGATTCCGTTCAAAGACTGTTGCCAGATTCATTGTTTCGAAGATAACCATTGTTTCACCATTAATTGAAATCCGGACACGGTTGATATTTGGCAGCTCGACCAAAGAATTGGTTATCGAAAAAATCACCATTTCGCCATTTATTCCGGGCAGTTGCTGAAGAAAATTTTCATCAAGGTTTACATAACAAGTGCCGTCCGTGGTCGTAACACCCAAAAGCCGGGTGGCCGGGTTTATCGTGGCCCAATAATTTTCCGTCTCTTCCGGGCCGCCAATCAAGGTTTCCATGACCAATTTCTCAATCGCAGTATTGCTATGGTAGACGACATCATTTCGGTTCACGGCTTTTAAGCTTTCGCCATTTTCATCAGCAAAATAAAGGCGCAAATTGGTCCTTGCATAAGCATTAAGCTCATTCCCGACATTCGCGATAAACATATCGGCATTCATCGGGCCAACGATATTGCCAGTCCCGTCAATAAGCGGCTCGCCGCGAATCGTCATAATAATATTGTCGATTCCATTTACTTGGCTTAAAGTCCGGACAATCGAAGCCCTGACCAAAATTTCTGTAATAATCGGCTGGTTATTATAGTGGTCATTAAAATCCAAGGTGATTCTCCCATTGGCAATCTCGTAATCCAGCAGTAAAAATGCTCCCGCCAAAGGGCTTTTATATTCAAGCTTTTCCGAAATTGTCCCCAGCAGGAAAATAAGCTCTGCGACCTGCATTGCAATATCATCACTTTCAGTCCGGTATTCGCGGGCAAGAATGCCTGTTTCTTCATTATTTATATAATAAATAAAAAAGCTATTGGCATGGCCATCATTATTTCCGGAACAAGCCGGAACAGCAAATAAAACTAAAAGACACATGATTGGGGTAAATATTTTAAATGTTTTTAGTCTTTTGACTTTACTTTTCATATCCGTCCTTTACTTTGTAATATAATTTAGCGGTATTTTGACCGTAAATATTGTTCCCTCGCCGAGGGTGCTTGCGACGTTGATTGTCCCCATATGAAGCATGACGGCATTTTTCGTAATCGCAAGGCCAAGGCCAGTCCCGGCAATCTCCCTTGAGTGTGATTTGTCAACCCGGTAAAACCGCTCAAAAATGCGGTCAACTGTATCTTCTGGGATTCCGTTGCCTGTATCTTTAACTTCAATCGTAAAAAACTGATGATCCGCATTAATTGTCACCGTCACCGTGCCCTGCTCTTTATTGTATTTTATCGCATTCTCAATCAAGTTGGTCAGAATCAAGGAAATTTTCACCTCGTCGGCAACGGCGATTACTTCCCTGGTGCTTTCTAATACTAATTCAATATCTTTTTTGCGGGCAATTGGCCGGAGGCGTTTTAAAACGATTTCCGTTAAGGCATTGATGTCAACGATTCCGATATTTAGTAATGCTGCTGACTTGTCCATTTTGACTAACGTAAGCAGGTCATTGATTATTTTGTCCTCGCGTTCAATCTCGGCGGCAATATCAACCAAAAACTCATGGTATATCTCGACCGGAACATCATTTTGGGTAATCAGCGAATCTGCCAAAACTTTCATTGATGTAATTGGCGTTTTAAGCTCGTGCGAAACATTCGAAACAAATTCATTACGTGAATCGTCAATTACTTTCATTCGTTTCAGCAATTGGTTAAAAGCGTCAAGAATATGCTCCGTCTCCGTGTAATCGGTAACGGTAATCGGCTCATCAAATAAACCTTCTTTTACTTGGCTGATTGCCCTTGTGACCCGGTCAAAAGGGATAACCAAGATGTTTGCGCCAATTATGGCAATCGCAATTAACAGGAAAAATAATATTGTTTCAACGATAGCAGATTTTCGCGCAAGAATTTCGCGGGTTGTATTAATAGAGTCACTAGAAACGCTCGTCAGAATCACGCCGTGGATTATTTCTGTCCCCTCCGGAATCTCAGGGCTTGCGTTTAGGGCGCTTACGGTTTCAATAATCGGGGTGACTATTTCGATATAGCGGTTAGCCTGGTCATAATTTGAAAGATTCGCCCCCCTAAGGCCCCTGATTACTTGCTCGGAAACAATTGATTTTCCCTCAATCAGATTGTAAGTATCTTTGATTACCCGCAACGCGCCATTAATGACTAAGATTCGCCCGTCATAAAGGTTTGCCATTTGGTTAAGCTCGGCGTTTACTATTTCCGAAGAGCTGTCAAGCAGATAATTATACTTAATCAGATGGTCGGCGATAATTTTTAGCTGGTTTTGGACATCGGAACGGCGGACATCTATCCCGCGGTCTTCATAGCTTGCGATTGTCGCATACCGCATAATGGCACTGGGGATAAATCCAATCAAGAAAATAATCACAAATAGACGGGCGCGTAAGCTCCTTAACCACTTGAAACGTAATAGTATTTTTTTTGATGCTTCCCGCATATTAATTCCATCTATTAATCTATATATAGCTGTTAAGCAAAGTAGTACCCAACGCCCCATTTTGTCCTGACATAGCGGGGGTCACTTGGGTTTTCTTCGATTTTTTCACGAAGCCGCCGGACATGGACGTCAACCGTCCGGACATCACCGGGATAATCAGAACCCCAAATTATTTTAAGCAGATTCTCGCGGCTATAAACTTTGTTCGGATTAAGGATAAGAAGCTCTAAGACTTCGAACTCTTTGGCGGTTAGGTTTGTTTCTTTTTCTTTTATATATGTCCGGCGGCTTTCCGGGTCAAGGCGGACATCGCCATTTTCGATAATTGACAAATTCTTTGCTTCTTTTCCCTTTGGCGCCATCCTTCTCATGATGGCCTTAAGCCGGGCTTTGACTTCGAGAATGTTAAATGGCTTGGTGATATAGTCGTCAGCACCATACTCAAGTCCCAAAATCTTGTCCATGTCATCACCCTTTGCGGTCAGCATTACAATCGGGACGCTGGAAAAATCGCGAATCTGCTGGCAAACCTCAAAGCCATTAATCTTTGGGAGCATAATATCCAAAAGGATTGCATCGTATGTATTATCTTTTGCCAGCTTTAATGCCTCTTCGCCGTCATAAGCACAATCAACCTCCATTCCGTCCTGCTCAAGGCTGAAACGGATGCCTTTTACGATTAACTTTTCGTCATCAACTACCAAAACCCTTTTCGCCACTTTGAAACCCAGCCCTTTCAATTTTAATCCACACAAATTTTATCTTTTATCCGGCTAAATACCGCGTCTTTAATGCCAGTTATTTTCATGATGTCTTCGATAACAGCAAATTTGCCTTTTTCTTCACGGTATGAAATAATGCTTTCTGCTTTTGCTTTGCCAATCCCCGGCAAGGTCATTAAGATGTCGTAAGGGGCGGTATTGATATTGACCAAGTCAGTCAATGACGGGCTAGCTCCAGCTTCAAGATAACCATCTTTTTCGCTAATCCAGAAATTCGCTTGTAAATCATGAAAATCAGCTTCAAAAGCAGCCATTTTCTCCGCCATTTCTTCCTTTGTTGGTATTTGGATTTTGCTTCCGTCAATTGCCTCCATCGCCAGATTGACTGCATCGGCCGCCGCGTCATCGGTAAAGCCCCCGGCAAGGCTAAGGACTTCAAATATCCGGCTGCCGCTGGCTATCTCATAAACTCCCGGATTCACAACCGCACCGCAAATATGGACAAAGCAGGATAAATCTGGTTCTGCTTCGGGGATGGCCAGAGCAGGTTCTGCCAATCCGTCTTGTTCTTCATCGGATATATCTTGGCCGGAAAGCAAGTCAATCTCATATTTGCTCGCATTACAGGCAGACAAACAGATGGCACAGCAAAATAGAAGTAGAATTATATTAAGTTTTATGTTCATTTTTCCCTTTCCGCTTAGCAAAAAGGAAACACCCTTATAGATTATTGTAAAGTAAAAAAACAAGCTTGACAAGAGGGAATTATTTATATTTGAAAATAATCAAGCCCGCAATCGAAACCGCGATTCCGATAATCTTGCGCCATTCAAATGCTTGCCTTTCCACGCCGAATAAGCCCAGCATTTCAATCAGATAAGCAACCGCAATCTGACAAATGACAATGAACAAAACCGCCCGGGCCGGCCCTAGCATTTCCATGCTCCGGATAACGGTAATCGTAATAAATGCCCCTATCGCTCCGCCAAGGAGCATATATCTTGGCTCGACCTTTGTTAATGCGCCAAATGACGAACGGTCAGTCATCACCCACGCAAAAAGGCAGACAATCAAGGCGGTAAATTGAACAAATGCGCTAGTGACCCAAATGCTAGATGATTTTGTCACCTGAGTATTAAAAACACCTTGGACGCTCATTAAAGCACCAGATAATAGAGCAATTAAAAAGCCTAACATGACAATACCTCCACAAACAGTTCACAAACAGTTCCAGAAATTGCAAATTACGCCACCGACTAAACGCAAGATTTCAAGGCTTAATCGCTTAGCATTATTCCTTGGGAACTGTTTCAAGTATTGCCATTTTTTTACTGGCTTATTCTAATCAAACATTGCTTCCCTAATAAGCTCTTCTTCATCAAGATATTCAATTTCAATGATTTCGATATCTTCGGCAATAGTTTCTGCCAAAAAAGACGCTCCTGTCACCTGTGACATTATTTGCTCATAGAGCCGCTTTAGCTGCTCGTTCGCGTTTTCCCCTTGCCAAATCCGGGCAAAAGTGATTTGCAGCTGAATCCAAAAATTGCTCGTTTCAATCATTTTCGGCAAAGGGACTGAATCAGTAAATTCCTCATAAAAAACAAAAAGATGTTCATTGTCGGGAGTCACGTTAGAAAGGGCAGGAATCTTTCCTGTCCGCTGATAAAGGTTTTCGGCAAATTCTCCGGAAAGATAAGCCGCAAAACGATTCGCATCTTCTTTATTGACTGAATAGCCGTTGATGACAATGCTGTTTACCATTGATAATGGGCGGGTCGGGGTATTTTCATCGATATCCGGAGTCCGCAAAATTCCATATTCATAAGGGAAATTATCATTCCTAATCGCTTCCTCAAGCTTTGCAACGACATCAGTTGTCGCCACGGTAAAAACCAGCTTGCCCTCGATAAACTCATCAATAATCCGGCTATACTTTGCTTCTTTTGCCTCAATTGCAAAAAACTGGCTGAGGTTTTGGTACATTCTCATGCTTCTAATCGCTTCCGGATTGTAGATATCAATCATTTCAATATCATCACCCGAATCACCGCCGACACTGATTGCATTGCCAATGAAAAAGTAATTGTAAAAAATATCATTTACATCCCATTTCAGCAGCCCCTCAACCGTAGCCGGGGCATCATAGTCATTGGCGAAAACTTTTAGGTCCTCAAAGGTTTTCGGCTTTATTAAGGCAACTTGATTTTCAATATAGACCAAATCATTTTGCAGGCGCAAAACTTCTTCCATATAAGCCGGGACTTCCATTATTTCTTCTTCCGGCCCATGTGTTTCCAAATCAAGCATTGCCTGTTCGGCCGCCGCCTCATCGGCATCAGACAAAATTTTTGCTTTGACCATATTTTCTAAATGAGTGCGGTTATATAAAAAGGCGCTAGTCTCAAAATAAAAAGGGTATGCCAAGACCTTGTTTTTGTAGGTAACCGCGTTAAGGCCAACCTTGGGATAGTCCGCTTTTAAAGCTAAAAAATAATCGTTATCGATTATGTCAGCCAGCCCGGCAAGATAAGCTTTTTCGAGATTGTCATGCCCGATAATAAAAAGGTCGGGGCCCTCAAAATCGATTGAAGCCCGGTTAATATTCTCCAGATATTCTAAAGCACCGGCAAGGACTGGCATAATCCGGACGTGCTGGTTTTCCGGCCGTTCGGAAAAAGATACCGCCGCGCTTTGAATATATTCCGAAAAATCAGCATCCGTATACCATATCACCAAGGTATTCCTTGCGATTTGGGCCTCGCCGTTTTCTTCCGCATGAAGCGCATTTAACATATTTGCTTCGCGGATAGCCAAATTAAGCACCAAGGCTGCGATTCCGGCAAGGATAAGCACCGCCAAAAGTCTTTTTCTGAATTTCATTAAAACTCCGTTTGTTTATATTTTGCCATTAGATGACGCTTTTAAGAATCGCCATCATTTCATCAATCTGCGCTTTGCTGATTATCAAGGGGGGGACAAAGCGGATCACATTAGGCCCGGCATTAATTAAGACCAAACCTTTATCAAGGGCTCTTAAAATTATTTCCCCAACCGGCCCACGGCATTCCAAACCTTGTAAAAGCCCCATTCCCCGGCGACTGACAATAGTGTCATTTTCGGCGGCAAGGCTGTCAAGATTTTGTTCTAAGTATAACGCAGATTGTCTGACTTGGTCAATAACATTATTTTCGGCAAATAAATCAAGAACTGCATTTATTGCTGCCGCCCCCAGCGGATTGCCCCCATAGGTCGAGCCGTGGTCGCCGGGTTTTAACGAGTTGGCGGCAACACGCTCCGAAAGCAGGAATGCCCCCACCGGGAAACCGCCGCCCAAAGCTTTTGCGCAGGTCAGAATATCCGGCTTGATTCCATATTGCTCGTAAGCAAACATTGTCCCTGTCCGGCCTACGCCGCATTGGATTTCATCAAGGATTAACAGGATATCTTTTTCATCGCATAAGGCGCGGATTTTTTTTAGGAACTCTTGCTCGGCCGGATAAATGCCGCCCTCGGCCTGGACCGTTTCCAAGATAATCGCACAGGTATCTTTGCTTACCAAGCTAAGGACTGATGCAAAATCGTTAAGGTCAGCGAATTTTATTAAGCCAATCAAGGGTTCAAAGGGAGTCCGGTAGCTTTCCGTTCCGGTCACGGACAAAGCCCCCATCGTCCTGCCATGGAAAGAACGGTTCATCGCAATTATCTCATGCCGGGAATGCCCATCTTTTAAGTAGGCATACTTCCTTGCGGCCTTTATTGCGCCTTCAACCGCTTCCGTGCCGCTGTTAGTAAAGAAAACCCGCTCCAAGCCGGTAAGGGCGGTCAGGCGTTTTGCTGCCAAGTTGGCCGGGTGGCTGTAATAATTATTTGAGGTATGGATGATTTTGTCAATCTGCGCTTTCAAGGCATTGTTATAGTAGGAATTGTTGTAGCCTAAAGCAAAAACCGCAATCCCCGCGGCAAAGTCAAGGTATTTTTTGCCGTTTACATCATAAAGATAACAGCCGTCGCCCCTTTCCCAGATGACCGGGAAACGGTTATAGACGTGGAGCAGGCTTTGGTTGGCTTGATTAATATGTTCTTGCATATGATTTTCCTTTCTTTTGGGCAAATCTTTAACTAATTTCTTCATCTCTGGTAATTGCGGTGCCAATCCCCTCTTTTGTGAAAATTTCAAGCAGCAGGCAATGGGGAATCCTGCCATTAATGATATGGACACGCCCGACTAAAGTTCCGCGGATTGCGTCAATGCAATTAGCAAGCTTAGGAAGCATTCCGCCGCCGATATTGTCATTTTTAATAAGGCTGTCCGCCTCCGAGGCGTTGATACGGGAAATGAATGATTTTTTATCATTAAAATCCCTGTACAAGCCCTCAACGTCAGTCAGGAAAACGAGTTTATCCGCATTTACTGCTTTTGCAATTGCACAGGCCGCATCATCAGCATTGATATTGTAGGTATCAAAATTTTCATCAAATCCAATTGGGGCAACGATGGGCAGAAAATCCTTTTCAATCAAATCATTAAGGATCTGGGGCGTAACTTTTTTTATCTCGCCAACAAAACCGATATCTGCGCCGTCAGCAAGCTTTTTTTCCACTTTTAGCAGGCCGCCGTCTTTTCCGCTTATCCCGATTGCATTTACCCCAAGCTCCTGTACTAGATTAACAAGTGATTTATTAACCTTGCCCAAGACCATTTCGACTATTTCCATCGTCTCTTTGTCGGTTATGCGCAATCCTTTCACAAAATCTGATTCTTTGCCAACTTTTGCGACCCAGCTGTTGATTTCTTTGCCGCCGCCATGGACAATGATTGGTTTGAATCCGACCAGCTTTAAAAGGGTAACGTCTTGGATGACGCTTTTCTTAAGCTCTTCATTTTCCATTGCGCTTCCGCCGTATTTTACGACAATGATTTTGCGGTTGAATTTGCGGATATATGGAAGTGCCTCAATGAGGACTTCGGCTTTTTTCTGTAGTTCTTCTAGGTTAATCATGTGGCCTCCTTTTGGTATGGTTTAATGCGTAAGTTTGGCTTAACGCGTAAGTTTGGCTTAATGCGTAAGTTTGGCTTACTTCGTAAGTTTGGCTTACTTCGTAAGTTTGGCTTACTTCGTAAGTCAGAAAATGCTCTCTGCGTTGCTGTGCCCTAATGGGTGTAAAATATAAGTGTTCATATGGGTAGAAGGCGGGCAAGGCAACTGCGAGAAACATTTTCTTCCTTACTTACTTTACATAAGCGCGAAATCTGTCTGTGTAATAGTCTTAGCGCGAATAGCATAAAAATATCCTAGCGCGTGGCAG